>CXWL01000237.1_pt1 | contig 115262 bp, 99 predicted proteins | sample 590931 | NCBI WGS metagenome assembly CXWL01 (sample SAMEA3498368, study PRJEB10139) | groundwater metagenome | biome: water well; material: biofilm material | place: Germany | collected 2015-04-27 | reverse complement strand
CGCCCACCTCTATCGAACGGGCCGGATGAGGCGTACTCATCTGCGCGGTCACGACAACATCCTGAAGAGACTGCTCGTCCACAGTGGCGCGCTGAATCTTGGGCTACTCATGCGTCAGGCCCTCGGAGTTGGTACGCCCAGAGGCTTGCAGGGTCGTTTCCGCGCCGTCTTGTCGCTTCTGGTCGCCCTTTGGCGGCATCTCATAGCCACCAACGCCGGACCAGCGCCGCAGACCGAGCGGCTTCACCCATTCGACCACCTCAACGACCTGAATCAGGCAGCCGCGCCAAAGTGCCTTTCACCACGGGCAGCTAGGCCTAATGGCTTGGTGATCGTCTCGCGTCGGATGTTGAGGGCTCCGGCATCGAGGACTCCTGTTAGCTCCCGCGCCTGACTGCGGAGGGCATCGAACGTGGCGCGGATCATCGGCTGACCCACCTGTAGGGCAAGCGTGACGACAACCATAACCTTGAACACAAGCGCCGGCCGCGGATGCGAAAGGCTCGTCGGGATAGCTCCGGCTCCGCTTCTGATGGCGGGTTTCAGAACGGCAACGATGACGAGGCCAACAACGCAGGCAGCTATGACGATGGCCGAGTTCGGGTCGAACAGCGGGGAGCGCCAGCACAAATACGCTCCAGCAAGCATCACCATGAGTCCCGCCCAGAATTCGCTCGTCGGCGTCGCCCGAGAGCTACGACTTAGCCATGACAACAGAAATGACCCGCCGATCAGGCCCAGGGCGACCACAATGTTGACGAAGCCCTCATACCGGGCAGGCAGGTCGAAGCCGAGCCACGGAAACACTCCGAACGCTGCGGCGAGTACTAGCAGCCCCAGGAGCAAAAGACGGAGCGGCTTTCGGAGTCCGGAAAGCGGCCTGGTCTTGGTTGGGCTCAGCGACAAGTTGGAGGGAACATTCACCGCACCCCCCGTGGGAGTAGCTAGACCGTCCGACGGAGGCGTGATCTCTGGGGGAACACCAGCGTTCGGGACCGACGGTGTTGCGGCAGGAGGACTCACCAGGCCCCAGGCGTCTCGAAGTTCGACTAGGACGAAGATGATGCTTCCACAAAGCGCTATCCGGCTTAGGCTGAGCGCCCCTGCAGCAAAGTCTCCGGCGATCCAGGCGAATCCACAAAGGAATGCCAAGAGTAACGTCGCGACCACATCGAGGCCTGCCTCCGGGTGTCTTGGGCGCCCGCGTCCTTGTGCGAGAAGCATCCTGAGGACGTCTCGGGTCCAAAACAGTGGATACAGAGCGATGAGGGACAGGGGGATTAGGGCCACACCTACCCATGGTGCACTGAGGTTGGCGGCCAAGGCGAACTCCGCCAGCCTTCGAACGGTCAGTGCGCCGAATGCGGCCAACGCAACGAGGGCCGCAATCACCACGCGGTCCCACAGCATCGTCTTCCCGACATTGCTTACCAGAAATCGCTCAAAAACCGCTTCCCTATGCTCCGATAGGCAGTGGTGCACGAAGCTAGTTTTCCCGGCCCCTCTGTGACCAGTAACCAGGAACGCCCCACGCTGCCCCGTGCCCATGAGGCGGGACAGGAAATTTAGTCGGTGGCCTTCGCGACCGACCAGCGTTTCGTTGAAGGGAGGCCCTACGTTCTCGCCGCGCCCGAGTCGCCCGAAGGGCACCCAGTATGTCCGCCGTGTAACAGGGCTCTTCATTGCGACACGCCTCCCCCACGCAGTGTATACGCTACTTACACGGGACAGCGTGCGAAAGCAACAAATAGCACCAAGAGTTGAGCCGTGATCGCTCTGGTCCACAGGGCGTCGAGAGGCTGCCTGTTGGGCAGAAACGGCAGCCGATTGATGCCGCTCGCAAGGTCCTCGTGGGAGACCGGACAACCGCGGTATCGGTCACTTCGTCATCTATACAGCGAAATGGGGTGGCGTCGTCGGTATCCCTTCGACGGCCTCCTCGCAATGACGGCGGGCGTAGGTCGATGACCCGCCGTCGGCGGTTCGTCAGACGCCGACTCTTTCCGGTTCCTTCACGATCGTCGGTTTGAACTCGAAGGCGAGACCGTCGCCGGCGGCGTTCACTTTGATCGTGACTTCCCCGCCATTTTCGAGCTCGCCGAAAAGAATCTCGTCGGTGAGGGGATCGCGGACGTGCTCTTGAATGACTCGGGTCACCGGACGCGCGCCGAACTTCGGGTCGTAGCCCTTACGCGCAAGCCACGCCCGCGCCTCTTCGGCCAGATTGATCGCGACCTTGCGTTCGCGAAGCTGAGCTTCGAGTTCGAGCACGAACTTCGACACGATCAGCTCCATGGCCTCGAAAGGCAGCGAGTCGAAGGTGACGATGGCGGAGAGACGATTGCGGAACTCGGGAGCGAAAAGTTTCTCGATGGCGCCTTTGCCCCGCGCCGCGGTGTCCTTCGACGCGTCGCGCTGCAGACCAATGGCCCGCCCGCTCATCTCCTGCGAGCCCGCGTTGCTCGTCATGATCAGAATGGCCTGACGGAAGTCGGCCTTGCGCCCGTTGTTGTCGGTGAGCGTGGCGTGGTCCATCACCTGGAGCAGGATGTTGAAGATGTCGGGATGGGCCTTCTCGATTTCATCGAGCAGAACCACGCAGTACGGATTCTTCCGCACCGCGTCCACGAGCAGACCGCCCTGATCGAAACCGACGTAGCCGGGAGGCGCTCCCACGAGGCGGGATACCGTGTGCTTCTCCATGTATTCGCTCATGTCGAAGCGGATGAACTCGTTGCCGAGCTGCTTGGCCGTCTGCTTCGCGAGCTCGGTCTTTCCGACGCCGGTGGGGCCGGTGAACAGGAAGCAGCCGACCGGACGGTCCGGCGGACCCAGACCGGCGCGCGAGCGCTTGATGGCCTGGGAGACGAGTTTGACCGCCTTCTCCTGGTGGAAGACCACGCGGTTCAGCGCCTCTTCGAGGGTGCGCAGTCGTTCCTTGTCGGACAGCGAAGCCTGCTTCTCGGGAATGCGGGCCACTCTTGCGACCACACGTTCGATGAGGGACAGGTCGACATCACGCGGGTCCACCTTGTCGAGACGGAGGGATGCCCCCGCTTCGTCGAGCAGATCAAGCGCGCTGTCGGGCAGACGATGTTCGCGCATGTGACGCTGGGCGAGCTTCGCCGCGCCGTCGATGGCATCGTCCTTGATCGACACCTCGTGATGCTTCTCGAGGCGGTCCTTGAGGCCGAACAGGATCTGCACGGTGTCGGCCATCGAGGGCTCGTCCACCACGATCTTCTGAAGGCGGCGGAAGAGCGCAGCGTTCTTCTCGATCACCTTGAACTCGTCGAAAGTGGTGGCGCCGATGATGCGGATGTCGCCTTCCTGCAGGATGGGCTTCACCATGTTCGACAGGTCAAGCGTGCCCCCGCTGGTGGCGCCCGCGCCGACCATGGTGTGGATCTCATCGATGAAGAGAATGGGCTTGGGCCGCTTCTTGAGTGCCGCGATCACCTGCTTGAAACGCTCCTCGAAGTCGCCGCGGTAGCGGGTGCCCGCGAGCATGGAGCCCGTGTCAAGAGCGAAGATCTCGGCGCCTTTCAGGAACTCGGGGGCATCGTCGCGCAGCAGGGCCTGGGCCAGGCCATCGACAATGGCGGTCTTGCCCACGCCTGGGTCGCCCACGAGCACAGGATTGTTCTTGCGACGCCGGCAGAGGATCTCGAGCACGCGACGCACTTCCTTCTCGCGGCCGATCAGTGGATCGAGCAGACCCTGGCGCGCGCGCTCACTGAGCGAAGGCGCGAACGCTTCGAGCGGATCGTTCGGAAGGGATGAGCCCTCCTCGCCGTCCCCCGCGGGAGCGGGACCTGAAGGCAGGTTTTCGGGGCGCTTGGATACGCCGTGAGAGATGTAGTTCAAGACGTCGAGCCGCGTGATGCCCTGAGTGGCCAGACTCTCGGCCGCGAACGACTTCGGCTGCTGCATCAGCGCAGCGAGGACGTCGCCCACGTCGGCCTCGTTCTTGCCGGCGCTCTGGACATGGAGGACGGCCGACTGCAATAGACGGCGGAAACCCACGGTCTGCTGGGGCGAACGTTTCGAGCCCTCGGGCACCCGATCGATCTGGTCCTCGACATAGGCGGTCAGGCTGCGAATCAGCTGGTCGACGTCAACTCCCGATCCATGAAGAATCCGCCGCCCCACGGGATCGTGGGCGATGGCGAGGAGAACGTGCTCCGTCGTGAGGTGAGCGTGGCGGCGGTCCTGGGCCCCTTGGGCCGCGATCACGAGGATCCGTTCGAGAGCGGGGGTGAACATGAGGCCTTAATGTTGCAACAGGACAGCCTGCGGACGGAAGGACCTGCCCCTACGGAAGACGCCAGATCAGGAAGGCGGCGAGCACAGCCAGGCCCAGAACGCTGCGCCATTCGTGATTGGCGAGGAGCCGGCTCAGCTGGTACTTCGACTGTCGCGGGCCACCCGGGGTGAGCCTGGGGAAGAACAGGGGAACGTGTTTCGCCCAGTCGTGGTACGCCTCGGGGAACTTGCCGCGGAGAAACTTCGCCTCCTCGCGGATGATGAAGGGATAGAAGACCACGAGATAGGCGAGGCCGGCCGCGATGGCGATGGGATGCCTGACCGCCACCAGGAGGCCGATGGCCATCAAAACGCTCCCCACGTAGAGGGGATTCCGGGTGTGGGCGTAGGGACCGCCGGTGGCGAGCTTGTGTGTCTTCTCGATGTGACCCGAGGCCCAGATCCGGATGAGCTCACCGAGAATGGCGAGCGCACCGCCCCGGACGAGTGAGAGTTGGGTCGGTTCGGCGAAGAAGAGGGCCAGGGCCCCCGCGGTGTAACCGGCGCGGACCCGAACCCGGGACAGGTTCACGCTGGCTTCCGATCGGCGGAGGAGGCGAGGCGACGGGCGGCCGCCTCGAGCACCGTGCTCACCTGGATCTTCTTCATGATCTCGTGGTGGATCTCGCAGTTGCGCTTATGGCAGGGCGCGCAGGTCGGAATCTTCCGCACCACTTCATCCCCTTCCCCCCATGGCCCGTTGCGCGCGGGATCGGTGGGCCCGAACAGAGCCACGATGGGCGTCCCCATGGCCCCCGCGATATGCAGGGGTCCCGTGTCGGCGGCGAGGAAAAGACGCGAGATCCGGGCGAGGGCCGCCAGCTCCAGAATCGAGGTTTCGGGCGCGCGTTTGGCCGTGCCCCCGGAGGCGTGGACCACGGCATCGGCCAACTCCATTTCGCCCGGACCCCACAGCACCACGGGGGCGAGGCGCATCTCGACGAGGCCCTTCGCCACCTGACCCCACAATTCGGGGGGATAGAGCTTGTTCTCCCAACCCCCGCCGGGAGCGATGAGGGCAAGGGGATTGCCGATGCTGTCGCGATAGGCGGCGGCCATGGCCACCGCATCCCCAGGGAGAACAAAGGGGAATTCGCGCGCGCCACGTTCGTCGATGCCGAGGCCGACGAGCAAAGCATGATGCTGGTCGATGATGTGGATGTCATCGGACGAACAGGTCACGGTCTCGGTCAGCATGACGCTCGAGGAGGCCTCGCGTCGATGATCGGTCATCCAGCCGATGCGGCGAGGAGCGCCCGAGAGCCAGGTCCAGAAGGCCGACTTCCACAGGCCCTGGGCATCGATGGCCACGTCGGAATTGAAGTCGCGCAGGATTCGGGCCAGGCGGAAACGATCGTTCCAGTCGTAAGCCGAGGCCTTGGGCAGCACGAAGGTCTGGCTCAGGCCGGGAATGGTGGCCACCAGCGGCGCGGCCGGGGGCTCAACCGCCCACGCCACGTCGTGCCCGGCGTCAATGAGGGCCGCCACCATGGGAGTGGTGTGGACCACATCGCCGATCGACGACAAGCGGACAACCAGGATCTTCACGGGTTTTAAGGGGGCAAATCTACCGCGTCGCGAGCCGGGCGAGGAGCGTACTCGTATTGTGGTCTTTGGGATCACCCACTATGGCCACGCGGCCCCCGTAGCTCCTTACGGTTTCCCGCTCCGGCACTGTCTCCTCGGTGTAGTCGGTGCCCTTGCAGTGAACGTCGGGCTTAAGGGCGAGCAGGAGATTGTCGACGGTGTCCTCGGTAAAGACCACCACCCAGTCCACCACATGTAGCGCGGCCACGAGGAGCGCGCGGTCCTGCTCGTTCTGAAGCGGGCGGCTCGGCCCCTTGAGTTTTTGCACCGAGGCATCGGCGTTGATGCCGACCACGAGCAGATCGCCTTCGGCCCGCGCGCCCTGGAGGTAGCGGGTGTGGCCGACGTGCAGAAGGTCGAAGCACCCGTTCGCGAAGGCCACGGTCTTCTTGTCCCGACGCGCTTCTTCGCAGATCCTCCGCAACGACTCGACGGTGGCGATCTTCGTGGCGGCGCGACGGAAGGGCGCGCTCATGAAAACTCCGCGCCGCGAATGGCGTGGCGCAGCTCGCGGGCCGAGACGGTGGCGGTGCCGCGCTTCATGACCACCAGTCCGCCCGCGATGTTGGCGAGATGCGCGGCCTCGAAGGACGAGGCGCCGGCGGCGAGGGCCAGGGTGAACGTGGCGATGACCGTGTCGCCCGCGCCCGTAACGTCGGCCACTTCGTCGCTGCCAAAGACGGGAATGTGCCGCGGCGGCTCCCCGGCTTCGAAGAGCGACATGCCGTCGCTGCCCCGTGTCACCAGGACCGACGGCGTCTTGAGCCTGGCCTGCAGGCTCTTCCCCGCCTTCTCGAGCTTCTTCAGGTCGTGACCGATGGTGACGCCGAGCGCTTCCTCCACCTCCGGTTCGTTGGGAGTCACGGCGGTGACGCCCTCGAGACCGAGCAACGCGTGACGGGAATCCGCGGTGAGCGGCGCTTTGTGGCGGCGTGCGAAAGCGGTGGAGAGTTTGAGCACTTCCGGAGTCACGAGGCCGAGGCCGTAGTCGCTCACGAGGACTCCGTCCACGGGGCCGATGCGGCGGAGCACCCGGCGGACGTGGGTCTCCACGCGGCCGTGGCCCGAGGCGGGCAGGGGCGTGGTGCGATCCATGCGAACGATCTGCTGCCGGGTCGAGTGGAAACCTCCGCCCAGGATCCGGGTCTTGATGGGTGTGCCATAGGCGGGGGCGCGACCCACTCCCACGGTCTGGATCCGCTTGCGCTTGAGGAGCGCCAAGAGTGACTGCCCGATGCGATCGTTCCCCAAGAAACCCACGGGGAAGGGCTCGCCGCCCAGGGTCTTGATGTTGTGGACGGCGTTCGCCCCGCCTCCGAGTCGGAGGTCGGATCCCTCGTACTGCAGGATCAGCACGGGAGCCTCGCGGGAGATGCGCTCCACGCGCCCGTTCAGAAACTCGTCCATGACGAGATCGGCAACCACCGCGATCCGCCGCCCCTGAAACGCCGAGACCACCGAAAGCAGCCGGTCCTTGCTGGGTGTCATCAGTGGTTCTCGATGATCTGGAGCGCCGCGTCCAGGGCGTTCTCGGCGATGAGATCAGGCTGACGTTTCCAGCCCGACATCCAGTATTCGATCTCACCCATGCCGTAACCGGTCTTCACCAGGCAAGCGCGCGCGCCCACGTTCCACGCGAGTTCGAGATCACCCAGACGGTCGCCAATGACCCAGGACTTCGTTAGGTCGATGTCCAGGTCCTTGGCCGCGCGGTGGAGCATTCCGGGACGAGGCTTCCGGCACTCGCAGTCCTGACGATAGGGGGGCGCACCCGCGGAAGGATGATGCGGGCAGTAGTAAATGCCGTCGATCCGGGCGCCCGACGATTCGGCCCGGCCTTTCAAGACACCGTTCACGTTCGCAATCAGCGACTCCGGGAAATAACCCCGCGCCACTCCGGCCTGATTGGTGACGACCACGGCGAGACGGTTGCCCGCGTTCACCGCGCGGATGGCGTCGACCGCGAAGGCGAAGGGCTCGAATCGAGTGATGTGGTTCACATAACCCACCTCATGAGAGAGGGTTCCATCACGATCGAAGAAAACGGCGGGACGACTCATGAACGCACCTCGCGAAGCAGAAGGTCGACCACCGACGCCGGCGCAATCGAAGTCATGCAGCGGTGATCGATGGGACAGGTGACGTGACGGCAGGGCGAGCACTCGGCCACGCCGCGCACGAAAGTGGCCCGACGGCCCACCGGATGGGTCTCGTCGGGATTCGTGGGTCCGAACACACCCACGGTGGGAATACCGAGGGCGGCGCCCAGATGCATGGCTCCCGAGTCGTTCGCGACCAGGGCCTGAAGGCCCGAAACGACGCCGGCGAAGGCGCGCAGATCGGTGCGGCCACATAGGTTGAGCGCGGGAGACTTCATGGCCAAGGACACCTCGTCGGCCGCCGCGGCATCCTTGGCCGATCCGAGCAGGACCACCGAGGCTCCCATCTCGGCGCTCAGGCGATCGGCGGCCTCGGCGAAGCGCTCAGGCGGCCACTGCTTGGCCGAACCCTTGGCCGCCCCGGGGGCCACGCCGAGAAAGGGCTCCGACGAACCCAGCAGGGCTCGGCCGGCTTCGGTCCACGCCGCGGGAGGGGTCAGGGAGGTGTCGAGACCGTCGCTCGTGGGCACTCCCATGGCGGCAAGCATCATCCGATAGTAATGCACTTGAGAACGCCCCCGGGCGCTCGCCGGAACGGGCGCGCTGCGGGTTAGAAACAGTCCACGGCCCTCGGTTCCATACCCCCAGCGTTCGGAGACACCACCCACGGTGGCGCACAGCGCGGTGCCCAGGGAGTTGGTGAGGAGAATGGCCAGATCGAAGCCCTGGCCCATGGCCCGGATCTCCGCCCGGGCATCCTTCGCTTCGAGGACGGCGTCGATCTCGGGCACCAGCTCGTAGAGCGCGGCCACCGCGGGCCGTGCCACTACGTGGAGCCTGGCCGCCGGGTAGGCGCGCCGCAGGTCGCGGACCGCAGGCAGGGAGAGGATCACGTCGCCCAGCCAGTTGGGGGCGCGCACCACGATCCGATCCGCGGGGACGAGGGTCATGCGCCTGCTCCTCCGCCTGCGGACGCATGCGTCGACCCGGGGGGCTGGGTGTGCCACCGCCTGTGCATCCACAGCCACTGATCGGGATTGGCGCGAATCCAGGCTTCGGTGGTGTTCATCATGGCCTGAGTAAGAGCCACCACGGCCTGGTCGCCGGTTCCGAAATCGCGCGGGTCAATGGGCGGATCGTAGATCACGCGGTAGCGCAGGTCAGGAGTCATCAGAGCCCGACAGGGCAAGACCAGGGCCCCGGTCTTGAGCGCGAGTTTCGCGGCGAAGGGCGTGGTGCAGGCGGGCCGGCCGAAGAAGTTCACGAAGACGCCCTCCTTCTCCTGCACGTTCTGGTCGACCACGAAGGCCACCCCGAGCGCAGCCTTGAGCCTGCGCATGCAGCGGATCATCGCGTGCTCTTTCTCGATCACCTCGTTGCCCGCACTCTCCCGCAGCGCGGTCATGGCCCGGTCCAGCGTGGGATTGTCGAGTGGCCGCGCGACCACGCCGATGGATCCGAAGTGTTTGGCGTGGATGATCCCGTGGGTCTCCCAATTGCCGAAATGCCCGGTGATGAGTACCACTCCATGCGGCGAGCGATGGGCGCGGGTGGCGTGCTCGGCTCCCTCGATAGTGACCAGGGCATCGACCACCCCTGGACCCCGGGCGAGGATCCGCACCAGGTCGAACATCACCCCGCCGAAATGGATCCACACCCCGCGCGCGGTTCGGTCCACGCGGTCCTCGCTCCAGTCCGGGAAACTGCGGCGCAGATTGTCCTTCGCGATGTCGCGGTGCTTTCCGTCGAGAGCGGCCACCAGGGCGCCCAGAGCGCGGCCCAGGCGCAGAAACAGGGGACGGGGGGTCACCACGGCGAGGACTTTGAAAGCCCGAAGGGCCGCGGCCTCGAAGGCGAATCGCAATTGACGGCTCATGGCTGGTGCTAGAGCCCCGCCCGGATCCGGGCCAGGATCACTCGGTCGATCCGCTTGAGGACCCGCGGCAGGTCCTCGATGTCGAGCCGCGCGGTCATGACGAGAAGGGGCAGAGGGCTCGGCCAGCTCTGGATTCGGACCGCGTCTTTGGTGGTGGTGACCACCGCGTCGACTGCCGCTTTCTCCGCGGCCTGGGCGAGATCGCGCAGGTCCGCCTCCGAGAAGGGGTGGTGGTCCCTGAAAGCACGACGCCCTGCGATGGAAACGCCGCGCACCGCGAGATCCTTGAAGAAACGCTCCGGCAGGCCGATGCCGCAGAAAGCGAAGGCCTTCGCGGGGGCCGGCGCTTCGAGGCCCAACCCGTCCGCAGGAAAAAAGCCGAAGTCGGCACGCGAGAGCGAGAACACGTCCCCGGGTCTCTGCTTGCGCAGTTTCGCCACCGCTCGTCCGTCGGTCTCGCGATCGGTGAAAACGAGACTGGCCATGCGCAGAGCACGGGGAGATTCCCGGAGCACGCCCGCAGGCAGGACGCGCGCGCCCAGATCGCGCTCGGTGACGCAGACGACATCGAGGTCACGGTGCAGGCGCAGGTGCTGGAAGCCTGAGTCGACGAGGATGATTCTCTTGCCGAACTTCTCTTCGAGAAGGCGGCCCGCGGCGACCTTGTCGCGTCCAACCACCACCGGACAGCCGGGAAGTTCGAGGGCGAGCAGAATCGCCTCGTCTCCCGCCTTGTTCGCGGTGTCGAAGATGGTGGCCCCGTCCGAGACCACGCGCGGTGTGGCGTCTGCGCCGCGATAGCCGTGACCAACCACCGCCACCTTGGGCCCCCGCGCTGCCAATGCCCGGGCGAGTTCGAGGACGGCGGGCGTCTTCATCGAGCCCCCCATGGCGAGGCCACCCACACTGATCACGGGAGAGCGGAGGCGCTCCTGCCTAAAGATCCCGCGCGTATAGGCCCGACGACGCAGGGAGGCCCCAAAACCGTAAACCCACCCCAAAGGGGCCAGAATCGAAAGCGCCTGTCGCAATGGGCCTCAAAGCGCCAGGATCATTTTCCTGCCGATTGGATAAGACTCGACAGTCCGTCGACCGTGCGTCCGAGAGCGCCGCGATTGGGCTCAATGAGCGCGCGGCCTCGCCCTCCCACTTCATCACGCCGCTTCTTGTCGGTCACGAAGGAGACGATCTCGCGGGCCAGTTCGGCCGCGTCCTTCACGAAGACGAGGGCGCCTTCCCGATGGAACTCGTTGGCGATCTCCTGGAAGTTCTGGACATTGGGACCGGAGAGCACGGGCACGCCGCTGGCCGACACTTCGAGCACGTTGTGGCCTCCCTGAGGCACCAGAGAACCGCCCACAAAACCAACGGTGGCCAGAGAGAAAACCGAAGCCAGCTCGCCGAGGGTGTCGAGGAGAAGAACGTCTCCCGACGTCCACTGGCCAGGCTCCAGATCGGTGCGCCGCACGCACTTGAATCCCGCGGCCTCGATGAGAGCGGGCATCTCCGCGAAACGGTCGGGATGCCGGGGCGCGAGGACGAGGCCCACCGTCGGGACTTTTTCGCGCGCAATCTGGAGAGCCTTGAGCACGATCTCCTCCTCGCCCGGCACCGTACTGCCCGCGACCACGATGGGTCGCCTGGGATCGGAGAGGATGATCCTCGCCAGACGCTCCTTGGGTCGGCCGAAGTCGAGAGCGTCGAACTTCAAGTTTCCGGTCACCTTGACCCGATCCGCGGGAGCGCCCATGTAGCGAATGCGTTCGGCGTGGGGTTCGGCCTGCATGAAGAAGGCGTCCACCCTCGAGAGAGTTCCGCGCAGCAGTCCTCGCACCTTCTGATAGCGCGGATAGGAGCGGGGAGAGATCCGGCCATTGACCAGCGCGATCTTCGTTCCGCGAATGTGGGCTTCATGAATGAGGTTCGGCCACAGTTCGGTTTCCACGATCACCAGCAGGTCGGGGCGAAGAGTGTCGAGCACTTTGCGCACCGGGGAAGGGAAATCGAAAGGCGCGTAGAACAGGCCATCGATGCCGTGGACTCGCTGCCGCGCCACCGCGTTGCCCGCGACCGTCGAGGTGGAGAGGAAGATGCGGTGCTTGGGAAAACGCTTCTTGAGCGGCTCCACCAGGATGCGCGAGGCGAGCACCTCTCCCACCGAAACCGCGTGGATCCAGATCGACCGATCCCCGTCCACATTGAGGTAGACGGGCAAGGCGCCGAAGCGCTCCTTGAAGTTCGCGGTGTAGCGGTTGGTGCCCCGGCCACGCCAGAGGAAGAAAGGCGCCGCGAAGGCAAACCCGAGGCCTAGGAGAAAGGTGTAGATAGAGAGCATGGGCTGAAACGACCGCAGGGCCGCGCTCGGAACTATAGTCGCGGTAGTAAGTTCCTCGAAGTGAGCGGGTTTTGGTTTCTGGCTGATCGAGACGTGGGGAAGATGACTCTGGATGCGACTCGGATACCGGAGCCCCGGCGAGCCTCCCCTTTCGTGGCTTTCGTGGGTCGGATCGTTTTCCGTCTGCTCGGGTGGAAATGCAAAGGCGAGACGCCTTCGGCGAAGAAGTACGTGATCCTCGCCGCGCCCCACACCTCGAACTGGGATGGTTTCCTCTTGATCCTGGCCGCGGCCATGTTGAAACTCGACTTTTCGTTCTTCGGCAAGGACACGTTGTTCAAGGGCCCGCTCGGCTGGTTCCTGCGCTCGGTCGGGGGTATTCCCCTCGACCGTTCGCGTCATCAGAGCTTCGTCGCGCAGGCGGTTTCCTGGTTCGACCGCCACGAGCGTTTCGCGCTCGGGGTGGCGCCTGAGGGGACGCGCCAGTTCACCTCCGGCTGGAGGCGGGGGTTCTATTACATCGCCCTCCAAGCCAAGGTGCCTATCGTCTTGGGCTACATCGACTATGCGAAAAAGGAAGGCGGTATCCTTCCCGACGTTCTGATCCCCAGCGGCGACATCGAGCGCGATTTCGAGACTCTGGCCCGTCTTTACGGCCCCCTAACCGCGCGACATCCCGACCGGAAAGCGCCTATCGTGCCCCTCAAGTAACCGATTTTTCGCCTGGAACATCTGAAGCGACACAGAACACCGCAAGAGGTCTAACCGTCCATGGGCACAAACAACATACGCAGGGTCTCTGATCAGGCCCTCAAACTCCTCGGCTACGTCGACTTCATCCCCGGAGCCCTCACTCGCCTCCTGGTGGGTTTCGCGTTCTTCGACTCGGGACGCGGCAAACTCGCCAACATGGACAACACGGTGAACTTCTTCGCCGATCTCGGCATTCCCTTCCCGGAACTGAACGCCGCTTTTGTGGCCCGGCTCGAGTACTACGGCGGCATCCTTCTGCTCGTCGGTCTCCTGACCCGCCTGATCGCCTTGCTGTTGTCCTCCACGATGATCGTGGCCCTCCTCACCGCTGATCGCCAGACCTTCATGGACGCTCTCACCCGCAGCGGCGAGGTAGGTCTGTCCGATATAGCGCCCTTCGTCCTCGGCGTCTTGCTGTCGTGGCTGGTGGTCAAGGGGCCGGGCCTGCTCAGTCTCGACACCCTTTTGAAACGCGGTTTCGACAAAGATCCACGGCCCCCCAAAACCGAGGCGCCGCCCGCCTAAGGCTGGCTCTCAGGCGCCCCCACGATCGCCGTGTAGCGCCTCCACTTTGCGAACTATGCTGGCGGATACGGCTCGCCCAGTCAGCGCACTTGCAACTCCTTTGCCTCCACAGTTTCGTCCTGGTACTTCGGGTCCTCATAGTGGATCGTGCACTTCGATCCAGCGCAGGAAACCACCGTCGCCTTGTACCAGTGGCCGACGAACGAGTACCAGACCTTGGCGCCCGTCGCGAACTTGCCGCTGCCGGCCTGACCGCCTCCGCCCTGCTTGCCCCCGCCCCCCCCGGCCTCCTGGGTGCCTCCGCCCTGGCTGGCGCCGTCCCGCAGCGTGCGGACGGCAGCCTTCCACTTGTTGCCGATGTCTGCGGCGGAGATGTACATGCGAACCTTCGGCTTGGGATCGGTCTCCTCGAGCACGCCCACTTTGAAGCCGAGCGGCGCCGTCCCCAGCCAGTCGATGCGCGTGCCCGCCATGCGGTACTGGCCGGTGGCACCGGTGCGGGTGCGGTACGAACTCCCGGTGATGGTGAACACGCCGGCGACCACCGGCTTGGGGTTGTAGGTATAGCAGTAGTACTCGCCATTCGGCAGCGCGTCGCCGGCCTCAGAGGAGCCGGTCGCTCCGAAAGCCAGGGCCGCGAGCACGAGGACGCTTCGATCGATCATGGGAACCGCCTTTCTGGTGGGCCCATTCTCGCCCGATTCTTGTGCTCTTCCGCCTGAGTCTTGGGCAAGGGCGTCTTGCTGTCGCGGCTGGGGGTCGCGGGGCCGGGCCTGCTCAGTCTCGACACCCTTTTGAAACGCGGTTTCGACAAAGATCCATGGCCTCCCAAAACCGAGGTGACGCCCGCCTAGAATCGACGCCGTGGGGCCTTCGATCACCGCCGAGCACCGTCGCCTTAACCAGGGAATCGCGTCGGGCGAGGATTGGCGGCTCTTTGGCCCCTACCTCGCCGAGCGTCAGTGGGGCACCATCCGCGAGGACTACTCGCCCGACGGCTGCTGCTGGGATTACTTCCCTCACGACCACGCGCGCTCCCGTGTCTACCGCTGGGGCGAGGACGGCCTGCTCGGCTTCAGCGACTCGGAAGCGCGACTGTGTTTCGGCCTCGCCTTGTGGAACGGCCGCGACCCCATCTTGAAGGAACGTCTCTTCGGCCTCGCCGCTCCGGAAGGGAACCACGGCGAGGACGTGAAGGAGCTTTACTACTACCTCGACTCGACCCCGACCCACTCGTACTTCAAAGCGCTGTACAAGTATCCGCTGTGGGCCTATCCCTACGACTGGCTGGTGCGCGAGGGCCGGCAACGCGACATCACCGATCCGGAATTCGAGATCGAGGACACCGGAGTCTTCGATCGCAACCGCTACGTGGATGTGACCGCGGAGTACGCCAAGGCCTCTCCCAAAGACGTCGCCATCCGCATCACCCTGGCGAACCGCTCGGGCGAGGATGCGATCCTGCACGTGATTCCCCAGTTGTGGTTCCGCAACACTTGGGCCTGGGGACGTCACCCTAAGGGTGAACCCGGGCACGGCCCCAAACCGCACATGCGCCAGGGAGCCAGAGGCTGCGTGGCTCTCACTCATCCCGCCCTCGGTCCGTATTTGTGGGAGGCCGGCGTGGCCTCGAACGGCGCCGAGCCCGTGCTCCTGTTCACCGAAAACGAGACCAACGTGAAGCGATTGTTCGGAGCGGACAATCCCCCCTTTGTGAAGGACGCCTTCCACGAGTACGTGATCGACGGTCGCGCGGGTGCGGTCAATCCCGAAAACCAGGGCACCAAGGCCGGCGCGCACTACCGTTTGACTCTTGGGCCACGGGAGTCGGTCACCCTGGTTCTGCGGCTGGCCTCGGAGAACGACGTTCAGGCCCGCCTCGGGCTTCGACACGCGGAGGAGACGATAGGGCTCCGCGCCAAAGAGGCCGACGAGTTCTACGCGGAGATTCTGCCCCCGGAAGCCACGGCCGACGAGACTAACGTCCTGCGCCAGGGCTACGCGTCGCTGCTCTGGTCGAAACAGTTCTACGACCTGAACGTGGCCCATTGGCTGGAAGGCGATCCCTCTCAGCCCGCCCCTCCGGCCGGCAGGCGCCACGGGCGCAACCGGGACTGGCCGCACATTGCGAATCACGAGGTCCTCTCCGTGCCCGACAAGTGGGAGTACCCCTGGTACGCGGCCTGGGATCTCGCCTTTCACATGATCCCCTTTGCCCGGGTCGATCCCGACTTCGCGCGCGATCAGCTCACTCTGTTCCTGAGCGATCGCTACATCCATCCTTCGGGACAGTTGCCCGCCTACGAATTTGGTTTCTCCGACGTGAACCCGCCGGTTCACGCCTGGGCCTGTCTGCGCGTGTTCGAGATGAGCGGTGGTTCCCACGAGCCCGCGGCCCTGGGCTTCCTGCGCTCGGTGTTCGAGCCCCTGGTCCGGAACTTCCGGTGGTGGCGCAGCCTCGAAGACATCGGCGGCAACCGGCTGCTCAAGGGCGGCTTCCTGGGTCTCGACAACATCTCGGCCTTCGACCGGGGCAACCCGCCACCGCTCGGCGGTTATCTCGAGCAGGCCGACGGAACGGGCTGGATGGCTTTCTTCGCCCTCAACATGCTGAAGATGGCGCTCGAGCTGGGCCTCGACGAACCCGAGCGCTATGACGATCTGGCCGTCGAGTTCTTCGATCAGTTCACCGCGACCGTCGAAGCGGCGAACTGGCCGGGCGGGCAGGGCCTGTGGGACGACGAGCACGGCTTTTTCTTCGATCACATCAACGTGAACGGCGCGCGCACGCCGGTGCGGGTCTGGTCCATGGTCGGCCTCGTGCCCTTTTTCGCCGTCCACGCACTGGAACGTCGCTCCATGGAGCATCTGCCCAGGCTTCAGGCCCGGGTCGACGCTTACCTCAAAGCACGCCCCCATCTCGACTTTCCCGAGGACCGGCGCAAATCCAGCCGCAACGACCGCGCCATTCTCGCCCTGCCCTCACGCGAACAGCTGCTGCGCGTACTCACTCATCTGCTCGACGAGACCTCGCTCCTCGCCCCAACCGGCGTCCGTTCCCTCTCCAAGCGTCACCGTCTCGAACCCTTCGTCTTGCAGACTCCGCAGGGAGAGTACCGGGCCGACTACGCGCCGGACGATTCGAGAATCAAGACCTTCGGAGTCAACTCGAACTGGCGGGGCCCGGTCTGGTTCCCCTTGAATTTCCTTCTCGTCGAAGCCTTGGGCCAGTATCACGACTTTTTTGGCGACACTCTGCGCGTGGAATGTCCCACCGGGTCCGGAACGCAGGTGAATCTGAAGGAAGCCGCGATGGAAATCGAGCGGCGCCTCGCGTCAACCTTCCTCGCCGATCTCAGCGGCCGAAGGCCCTGTCATGGCGATAATCCGCGGTATCGGAACGACCCTCACTTCAAGAATCTCATTCTGTTCTACGAATATTTTTCGGGCGACACCGGCCGCGGCTTCGGCGCGTCTCATCAGACGGGCTGGACAACATTGGCGCTGCGCTGCATCGAGGATGTGGCGAGGCGAAGGAGGACAACGCCGTGAACTCATCGATCTACGAATGGCTGGAGCCGGATGGTCTGGGCGGCTTCGCATCCGGAACCTCGCTCCACGAAAGAACGAGGCGGTACCACGCGCTCCTGCTCTCTGCGCGGAAGCCTCCAGGCGATCGGCGCGTGCTGGTGAACGGCGTCGACGCGGTGGTGGACGTGGGCGATCAGCGTCTCGCTCTCACCTCCCAGACCTACCGCCTGAGCGCACAGGGCGAAGCGAAGATGGTCCGGCACGAGGGCCGTCCCGTGCCCTTCACTTTCGACCACACCCCGTGGCCCACGTGGACCTACGACCTGGGCGGCGGCGGATACATGGAGCACTCCGTCCTCGTCCCGCGCGGTTCGTCGCTGGTCGTCCTGTCCTGGCGCCTCACGAAGAATCCGGCGAACGCGCCGGTGGTGCTATCCGTTCGTCCCTTCCTGTCCGGACGCGACTATCACTCGCTGCAGCGGGAGAATGCCGACTTCAGCTTCAAGCCCGAAGTGGACGAGACGTCCGGGTGTCTCTCCTTCCAGCCCTACGAGAGTGAACCCGCGGTGATCGCGGCGGCGAATGGCGCATTCCAGGAAGAGGCCTACTGGTACCGCGACTTCCTGTACACCGAAGACCGCGATCGCGGTCTCGACTGCGCGGAGGATCTTGGCGCGCCCGGCGTCTTCACCTTCGATCTGAACACGGGCGAGGCGCTCCTGGTCTTGGGGACGGGCGCTGCCGCAGCCCATCTGAACGTCGCATCGCTGAACGGGCGGGTCGCCTACGTGCGGGAGATCGAGCGAAAGCGGCGCGCCCACTTTACTTCCGCGCTTGATCGCGCCGGCTCGGCCTTCGTCGTCGAACGCGGCCACGGCCAGACCGTCCTCGCGGGGTACCCCTGGTTCACCGACTGGGGCCGCGACACCTTCATCGCCCTGCGGGGCCTGTGCCTCGCCACCGGGCGCGTGAGCGAGGCCCGGCGGGTCCTGAGCGAGTGGTCGGGGGCGGTGTCTTACGGCATGCTGCCGAACCGATTCACGGACTCGGACGAGAATCCCGAGTTCAACAGCGTCGACGCGTCGTTGTGGTTCGTGGTCGCGGTGCACGACCTCCGGGTGGCCGAGAAGCGATCCGGTTTCATGGCTTCGGCGGTGGAGGAATGGCAACTGAACGCTGCCATCGTCGCCATCCTGCGCGGCTACGCGTCGGGGGCCCGACACGGCATACGCATGGACAGCGATCATCTCCTCGCCGCGGGCGAGCCTGGCGTGCAGCTCACCTGGATGGACGCCAAGGTGGGCGATTACGTGGTCACCCCCCGTATCGGAAAGCCCGTTGAGATCGAAGCCCTGTGGATCAACGCGCTCCGGATCGGCGGCCTGATCGACGCACAGTTCGCCGAGTGGGGACGCCGCGCCGAGGAGGCCTTCAACGCGCGATTCTGGAACGAAGAGGCGGGTTATCTCTACGACGTGATCGACTGTGATCATGTCCCGGGCCGGGTGGATGCGCACATCCGTCCGAACGCTGTCTTCGCGGTGGGCGGTCTGCCCTTCGACATCCTGAAGGGGGATCGCGCCCGCGCCGTGGTCGACATCGCCGAAGCAAAGCTTCTGACTCCCGCCGGCCTCCGCTCACTCTCGCCGGACGATCCGCAATATCGCGGCACGTACCGGGGCGGGGTGTGGGCGCGCGACACCGCCTATCACCAAGGCACGGTCTGGGCTTTTCTCATGGGGCCCTTTGTGGAAGCGTGGGTCCGAACTCGGGGCGACTCGGTCGAAGCGCGACAGGAGGCGCGACGCCGCTTTTTGGACCCGATGCTGGAGGTGCTCGACCCACACGGCACCGGTCAATTGCCGGAGATCGCCGAGGGTGATGCGCCCCATGCGCCCCGAGGGTGTCCGTTCCAGGCCTGGTCGGTCGGAGAGGCGCTTCGCCTCGAACGCAGCGTGCTCTCACCCGAGCGGTAGCAGCCGGTCCTCGACCTGACCGCCTGCCCCAAGGGGGGTAGAAACCCGGGGCGCGGTCATGGCATCAAAAGCGTGGCAATGGTTCTGGATGGGTTCCCGAGGCGTGCGAAATCGCGTAAGTTGAATACATGTTCGCGCCCACGGCTCCCGAAGCGGAACTCGTGGCCGCGCTCCGCCAAGGCGACGACCACGCCTTTGAAACCCTGGTCCGGACCCATTCGGGCCGGATGCTTTCCGTCTGCCGTCGAATCCTGCGCAGCGACGAAGAGGCCAAGGACGCGGTTCAAGAAGCCTTCGTGTCGGCCTTCCGGGCCATTCGCTCATTCGAAGGGACCTGCCAACTCGGCACGTGGCTCCATCGGATCGCGGTCAACGCCAGCCTCATGCGCCTGCGCACCCGAAAGCGGCGTCCCGAGGAATCAATCGACGATATGCTGCCCGCGTTCAAGGACAACGGACACGCCGCGGTGGAGCCACGGGACTGGTCGCCCTCGGCCCTACAGCTGGTGGAAACCCGTGAGACCCGCGACTTCGTCCGCGACTGCATCGATCGCCTGCCCGAGATCTACCGCACCGTTCTCCTGCTGCGCGACATCGAGGAACTCGACACCGCCGAGGCCGCCCTCGTGCTGGGTGTGACGGAGGGTGTGGTGAAGGTGCGCCTGCATCGGGCGCGCCACGCACTGCGGAAGCTTCTGTCCGAGCGGTTCGAGGAGCGGGCATGATCACCTGCCGCGACCTCTACGGCTTCCTCGACGAGTTCCTTGCCGACGGCCTCGATCTGCCCACCCAGGTGGCCTTCCGGGCCCATCTCGCGGTGTGTCGCGCGTGCCGGCGCTACCTGCGGACCTACGAGGCCGCCCTCGCCGCCGCGAAGACCGCCGAGGCCGTACCCGTCGAGGAGCCTCCCGAGGAACTGGTGCAAGCTATCCTCGCCGCACGCGCGGCCTTGCCGCTCGGCTAGCGGCTAGCGGCTGGTCATCAGCGCGCAGGCCTCAGCCGATCCCGCGTCGCAGGTCGCCTTCAGCAATCGCTGCGCTTCATCACGATCGACCCTGAAGCCCGTGCGCTCGAGGATCTGGGCCAGGCCGATGCAACCCTCGGGGACCTTCCCTCCGCACAACGTCTCGAGCGTCTTCTTCGCCCGGGCCGCATTCCGGGGCACCCCAAGGCCCTGTGCTTCGAGCACCGCGAGTCGGGCGCACCCGGCCTTGTCCGAAGCGGCACAGGCCGTGCGATAGAAGCCCGCCGCCTTGGCGCGGTCGCGCGTCACGCCGAAACCCCCGTCGTAGAGGGAGCCGAGCGAAACACAGGACGTCGCCTGCTTGTCGGCGCAGGCCACCTCGAGAGCGGGGACCGCCCGCGAACACGCGGCATCGTCGGCTTGCGCGAAACAGTCGGTGATGGCGGAAGCGTCGGCCGAGTCGATTCGCGCCGCCCCCACATTCACCCGGCCCGTTCCCGCGACCGCGCTACGGGTCACGCCGAAGGCTCCGGCGGGCGGAGGACCGAACTGGGTGGTGTAGGGCTTCGTCCCGCGCCCCTGAAGCCTGCGGTTCTTGCCGGCGAAACTGATGAACTCCTGCACGCGCTGCTTCTGGCTCGCCACCCGCGCGACCTTCAAGGCCTCGCGTGCAGTGGTGAGAGCCTCGTCCACCTGCCGGGCGTTCCAAAGCGCGCGGGCCAGGGACATACGCGCGTACACGTCGGTGGGTGCGATTGTCGCGCCCGAGCGCGCGTTCTCGAGCGCCTTGTCGGTAAGCCCGAGATCGCTCTGGACTTCAGCGAGATACGACAGCGTGGGCCCGTCTCCGGGCGAAAGTTCGCGCGCGGTCTCGAGCAGGGTTTGGGTCGAAAGAAGGGCCGGCCGGGCCATGGCCCGCGCCCACTGCGTCTGGGCCAGGCGGTAGTAGAGGCTGCCGCTTTTCGAGCCGAGTTTGATCGCGGCTTCGATGGCGGTCCGTGACTCGGCCGAGCGCTGCTCGCGCTCGAAGAGCACGGCCTCGATCTCGAGCGGACGCACCAGTGTGGGATCGGCCTCTTTGACCTGACGCAGCAGGCCACGCGTGTCGACCGGACGATTGAGGTCGAAGAGCGCTTCAGCGCGAAGCATCAGAGCCTCGGCCTTGGGAACGGGCCGAAGCAGAAAGTTCGCCGCGCGGAGCGAGGCATCGGCCGGAAGTTTGAGGGGAGAGAACTTTTTCGACGCCAGGTGTTTTGGGAAGCCGCCGTAAAGGGCCATGACCCGGCCGAGCGCTGCCTGCACCAGCGGCGTTTCATCCCGGGCGGCGAGACTCTCGAGCACATCGTTGATCAGAGGCCCGTGTTTCCCCCCGTCCCCTACGAGAATGTAGTGAACGAAGAGGCCGGCCAGCAGGTCAGACCGGCGATCGGCCGGGCGCCCCTCGCGAAAGAACTCGGCGGAGGAGGGCGCCTTGAGGTCGACACTGTCGGCATCCGAAAGCGTCACCCGCCCGGTGAGGATCTCTTTGTCCTTGACCACGGTGTCCGCCAGGAAGGTGATGAGACCACGGGTCAGCCAGGTCGGAGCCGACTTCCCCAGCGACCTTTCGACCAGATGGGCGGCGCGGCCTCGATAGAAACCGCGGAAAGGACTGCGTTCCTTGTCCGAAGGCTCTTTCACATCCGCGCGCAGCACGCCCACGTGGCCGGAGGATGTGACGTGATACGACGCGAGAGCGTGATCCTTCTCGGCGTCGAGCCCATCAGGCGCCATGGACCGAATCATGGATTCGTCTTCGGACGCGAAGACGAGCAGCGACGAATCCCCATCACCCTGGAGCCACGAAAACCGTCGCTCCAAGGCGCGGTCGAACTGCACGACCTGGAAGGCGACCCGGCGCCCGGCCTTCTCGCCCGCATCGGTCACGACGGTGGCACGACCGGGAGACCGGACCTCGATCCAGGGCTCCGCGGCCGCGACTTCGGAAGGGTTCAGCGAAGCGAGGAACAGGGCGGCGGCAAGGGCCGCCCCTATCCGCGCGGGAATGGCCAGAGGCCCATTCACTTCATGCCAAGGGCCTGGGTCAGGAACGCCCACTGATCCGCCCGCTCCTCGATGATCTTCGCCGTGGGTTTCCCGGCGCCGTGGCCGGCCTTGGTCTCGATCCGGGTGAGAACGGGAGCGCTTCCCTTCTGCGCGGCCTGCAAGGCGGCGATGAACTTGTGCGAGTGCGCGGGCACCACACGGTCATCGTGGTCGCCGGTGGTTACAAGCGTGGCGGGATACGCCGCGGGCTTGAGGTTGTGCAGAGGCGAATACTTGAGGGCCACTTCGAAGTCTTCCTTGATCTCCGGATCGCCGTAGTCGGACTTCCAGGCCCAGCCGATGGTGAACTTGTGGAAGCGCAGCATGTCCATCACTCCCACCGCGGGCAAAGCCGCGCCGAAGAGCTCGGGACGCTGGGTCATTGCCGCGCCCACGAGGAGCCCGCCGTTGCTGCCCCCGCCGATGGCGAGTTTCGGGGCGGTGGTGTACTTGTTGGCGATCAACCATTCCGCGGCGGCGATGAAGTCGTCGAACACGTTCTGCTTGTTCTTGAGCCGGCCCGCGTCGTGCCATTCCTTGCCGTATTCGCCGCCTCCGCGGAGGTTGGGCTGGGCGTAAACACCACCCATCTCCATCCACACGATGTTGGCGGTCGAGAACGCGGGCTCGAGGGAGATGTCGAAGCCGCCGTATCCATAGAGATAGGTCGGGTTCGAGCCGTCCATGACCAGACCCTTCTTGTGCACGATGAACATGGGGATCTTGGTGCCGTCCTTGCTCGAGTAAAAGACCTGCTTCGTCTCGAAGGCGTTCGGATCGAAGTCCACCTTCGGCTGCTTGAACACAGTGCTGACCTTGGTCGCGAAGTCGTAGCGGAACGTGGTGGAGGGATAGTTGAACGAAGTGAAGGCGTAGAAGACATCCTTGTCCGCGCGCTTTCCGGAGATGCCGGCCACCGACCCGAGCGCAGGCAGGGGAATCTCGCTCTCCATCTTTCCATCGAGGGCGAAGAGCTTCAGCTTCTCGTGGGCGTCGGTCCGCCACACCGTCACGAAGCGGTCGGCGATGATCGAGGCCGACGACAGCACATCGCGATTCGCAGGCTGGGGAATGAGAGTCTTCCAGGCCGCAGGATCCGCCTTGCCACGCTCAATCGAAACCACGCGGTAGCGGGGCGCGTCTTTGTCGGTGACCACGTGGAACACAGCGCCGTCATTTCCGATCACGTTGTACGACGCATCGAACTTGTCGAGGAACGGCTCGATCTTGCCCGAGGGGTCGGTGAGGTCGCGGACGAACACGCGGTTCTCCCGATTCGTGCCTTCCGACTGATAGATGAGCAGGAAGCGGCCATCGTCGGTGACGTCGGCCCCAAAGCCCCAATCAGGCTGATCAGGACGTTCATAGACCAATTCGTCCTTGTCCTGCGCGGTGCCCACGCGGTGGAAGTAGACCTTCTGATTCTTGTTGACCGCCTTGTAGGCCTCACCCGCTTCCTTGGGCGCGTCGTAGGCCGAGTAGTAGAAGCCGCTGCCGTCCTTCTTCCAGGAGGCCCCCGAGAACTTCGACCACTTGATGTGGTCGGCGAGATCCTTGCCCGTGGCCACCTCGCGCACCTTCCACTCCATCCAGTCGGAGCCGGAAGCGGAGGTGGAGTAGGCCGCGTACTTCCCATCCTCGGAGAAACTGAGGCCGGCGAGCGCCACCGTGCCGTCGGTGGAGAGGGTGTTGGGATCGAGGAGAACCTCGGGAACGGCAGTGAGCGACGTGGCCTTGTAGATCACGGCCTGGTTTTGGAGGCCATCGTTCTTCGAGAAGATGGTCCACGAACCGTGGCGGCTTGGAACCCCGAACCGCTCATAGTTCCAGAGTTTGGTGAGGCGCTCGCGGATGGCCGTCCGTCTCCCGATCTTCTCGAGATGACCGAAGGTCACCTTGTTCTGCGCCTCCACCCAGGCCACGGTCTCGGCGCTGTTGGGATCCTCGAGCCAGCGGTAAGGGTCGGCGATGGAGCGACCGTGAAGGACCTCGACCACATCACCCTTCTTCGTGGTCGGGTAAGTGATCGATGGATTCTGAAGGGCGAGGGCGGTGGTCATGGATACCAGAGTGACGCCAAGAGACAGGGCGAGCGTTTGACGTGGATTCAAGGTGCGGCCTCCTGAAAAGGGGTTTCCGGGTCGGTGATTATCGGCTGAGCGGGGCGTCCGCGCCGAGAAGAAGGGGCAGAATTTCAGCGCTCCGCCCCTCGAAGAACTTGTGAAACCGCGCGGTGTTGTCGGCGGGTGTGGCGTTCACCAGAAGGGTGGAGGCGCCGAGGCTACGGGCGAGATCGACGAGACCGGCCACCGGCCAAACCGCGCCCGAGGTCCCCGCGGCCAGGAAGACCAGAGACGATCCCGAGCCCCGGCGCATGAACGCGTCAATGGCCCGCAGGTGTGCGGGGTCGAGCATCTCCCCGAACCACACGATGTCGGGCCGCAGCAGGGCTTTCTGACCGCGCGCCTCGCAGTTGTCGCAGGTGGGGAGCCGGGGCCCGAGATAGGTGGCCAGGTCGGCGAAAGGCTTGAGGGCACAGACCGAACAGCGTGTGCGGAAGAGGCTTCCGTGGATTTCGATCACCCGCTCGGAGCCGGCGCGCTGGTGAAGACCGTCCACGTTCTGGGTGACGAGAAGGAAACGATCGCCGAGCCGCTTCTCCACTTCCGCCAGCGCATGGTGACCCGCATTGGGTTCCACCGTCTTCGCCTGGGCCCGCCTCTGCGAATAGAAGTTCCACACCAGCGCGGGATCGCGAAAGAAGCCCTCGGGTGAAGCCACGTCCTCGACCCGGTGCTGTTCCCAGAGGCCGTTCGAATCGCGAAAAGTGGCAAGGCCGCTCTCGGCCGACACACCGGCCCCGGTGAGGACGATGAGCCTCGCGGTCCGGAGGTCGAGCGCAGGCGGTCGGATCATCGTGTGTTGCCGATCGCGTGCCGCGGCCAATCCTTGTGATCAAAGTGCCACCACTCGGTCTCGTAGACCGTGAAACCCTCGCGCTCCATGGTCTGCCGCAACAACTCGCGCAATGCGCGCTGCCGCGACGTCCCACCCGCATAGTCCGGATAGGAACGAGGCGACATCTCGTCGTACAGGCCCGGCATCTCCACCGGCTTCTTCGTCTTGAGATCGAACAAGGTCAGGTCGATGGCGCAGCCGCGGTTGTGTTTCGATCCCTTGGCGGGGTCGGCCACGAAGTCGCGCGAGGCCAAGGGCGTTGCGTTCCAGAAGATCCAGGTCACGAACCAGGGGCGGTAGCCGTCGTGAAGCAAGAGTCCGTAGCCTTGAGCCTTGAGGGCGCGATGTGCGCGGACCACCGCCTCGGCCGCCCTGCGCTGCAGACGGACCCGCGCCTTGTCGTACACGGGAGTGGCGAGGAAGTTGGCGGCGGTGGCGTAGCGAACATCGAGTCGGATCGACTTGTCGAGCGAACGCACGTCGACCAGATCCTCGGGCAGGAAATCCCCGGTTTCCGCGGGCGGGGTCATCGTCTTCGCTTCGTCGATCAAGTCGGCCACCGGACGCAGGGGCGTGATCTTGAAAACGCCCTCCGCTCCGCCGAAGTCGCGGCGGGCCAGGAACACCGTGCCGATGGAGATTCCCTGGATCACGGACTGAGTGCCCTTCCCCTTCACGGCGGCGCGAGGCACGCCGCGGTCCACACGGAACTCGCCCAAACGTGCGGTGGCGTAACGACCACCGCCGAGGTCGCGCACCGGTTCGAAAGCGCGAGCGTCCGGACTCGCCTCGAGCGCGCCACCCGATTCGCGCAGAATCAGACGAGCAGCGCCCTCGCCGTACTCCCCGACCAGGGCTTCCACGGCCGGCGACGGCCTGTGCGGTATCGCCGGAGGCTGCGCCACCGCACCGGCGGAGAAGGCCAGCGCGACGGCCAGAGCCCGGACGCAAGCTCTAGCGCCGATAGTCGCCACTCTTGCCTCCGGATTTCGAGTCGAGGCGAATCTGGCCGATGACCATCTTCTTGTCCGCCGCCTTCACCATGTCGTAGATGGTGAGAGCGGCCACCGACACCGCGTGGAGAGCTTCCATCTCCGCTCCGGTCTGTCCCTTGGTCTTGACCGTGGCCGTGATCTCGAAACCGAAGGGGCGGGGAATGATGACCACGTCCACCTGCGAGAGGAGCAGAGGGTGGCACATGGGGATCGCATCCGAGGTCCGCTTCGCCGCCTGGATACCCGCGAAGCGCGCCACCGCAGTGACTGGACCTTTTTCGAGACTGTGTTCGCGGACCAGCTCCATGGCTGCCTTCGAGATAGTGATGCGTCCCGAGGCCTTGGCTTCGCGGATGGTTTCAGCCTTGTCGGTCACGTCGACCATGCGGGCGCGCGAGTTGCGCGAAACATGAGAGAGCTTGGCGGTGCGTTTGGGGGCGGCGGCTTTGGCCATGGTTCAAACCTCGATGAAGGAAGACAGGGGATGGAGGAGCACAGAGTCGCCCGCGGCGGCCGCGGTTTGGTCAGGCTCGAGAATGGCGAGGGCGTTGGCCAGGGAGTGGGCAACAAGATCGCCCGAGCCCTGGGTGCGCAGGGGCCGGGCGCGCAGCGCTCCGTCCTTCCACGCGGCCACCACCGGCAGGTAGTTCTTTCGGCCCGAGCGGTTCAGGAGCGGTGCTTCGAGCAGGCCTTCGAGGACCGGGCGCAGGCAGGCGCGGGCGTCCTGCATCCGAAGCAGCGCGGGACGGGCGAAGAGTTCAAAGGTCACCTGGGCCGAAACCGGATTCCCGGGCAGGCCGAAGACAAGGGTATCGCGGCGGCTGCCGAAGACGAACGGAGCGCCCGGCTTCACCCGCACCGCGGTGACGTGGAGAACGAAGCCGAGCTTGGTGAGTGCTGGTTCTACGAAGTCGAAGTCCCCCGCCGAGACCCCGCCCGATAAGACGATCGCGTCGTAGCCCTCGTCGATGGCCCGGGCGATGGCGGCCTGCGTGGTCTCGGGATCGTCTCGGACCACGCCAAAGTCTGTGGGCGCACCCCCGGCTTCGCGGATCGCTGCGATGAGTGCGGGGCCGTTGGCGTTGCGGATCTGGGCGGCGGTCGGTGCTGTTCGCGGGTCGACAACTTCGTCGCCGGTCACGATCACCGCCACCCGAGGTTTTCGCGCGACGATCGGTTCGACCACGCCCACGGACGCCAGAACCGCGAGCTGCGCCGCGCCTATGCGGACACCCTGGTCGAGAAGCACCGCCCCTTGCGTCGCCTCGGAACCTTTGGGGACGAGGTTCTGGCCGGCGGCGACGCTGGTCTCGATGACGACGTCGGCCGTGCCGTCCATCTTCGTGCGCTCGACCTGGATCACCGCGTCCGCACCTTGCGGCGCCGGAGCCCCGGTCATGATGCGGAACGCTTCACCCGTTGCCACCTCGCGATCGGGCCAGAATCCCGCGCGCACTTCGCCCGCGACACGGAGCTTGGCGCCCGCCGCGACGGTGTCGGCCGAGCGCACCGCGAACCCGTCCATAGCCGCGCGATTGAAGGGCGGCAGGTCGCGATCGGACACGACAGGCGCCCGAAGAATCCGTCCCCCGGCCTGGGCCAGCGGTACGGTTTCCACGGGCAGGGTGATCACGTGGCCCAAAACCACCGCGCGCGCCTCGTCAACCGTGATCATGGGGTGTCAATCGTACCCCTCGCGGCTGTCCACAGGCAGGTTGCGCGGGGCAGTGCGACTCAGGCCGGAACGCTATGCTGTCCGGTTATGAGCGCAACCCGACACGTCTTCGAGAACGGATTGACGCTGCTCGTCGAGCCGGTGGCCCAGGTTCACTCCGTGGCCATCGGGGTGTTCGTGCGGCGCGGCTCCCGTCACGAGGGCGACGCCGAGCGCGGCCTCGCCCACTTCATCGAACATCTGGTGTTCAAAGGCACGGCCTCGCGCAGCGCCGAGCAGATCGCCATGGACGTGGACGCCATGGGCGGCCACATGGACGCCTTCACCTCGAAGGAGTACGCGGCTTTCCATCTTCGGGTGCTCGACACCCACGTGAACAAGTCCGCGGAGATCCTTGCCGACATCCTGGTTCATCCGCGCTTCGACAAGTCTGACCTCGCCAAAGAGAAGACGGTCATCCTCGAGGAGTTCGCGATGGTGGACGACACCCCGGACGACATCCTGGGTGAGATGTTCGCGGAGAAGCTCTGGCCCGACCATCCCATCGGCCGGCCCATCCTGGGCACACGCAGGGCGCTTCGGTCCTATACCCAGGATGACGTGCGGCGCTTCTTCAAGAAGGTCTACGTCCCCGCGAATCTGGTTCTCTCTGTGGCCGGCCGGATCACCGAGAAGAAGGCCATCGAACTGGCCACACGCCTCTTTGGCGCGCTCCCAAGGGGACGGGGCAACGCCAGGAGTCTGCGGCCGAGCACCCATCACGGCCTGATCACCAAACACAAGAAGACCCTGGCCCAGACCCACCTCTGTCTGGGCGCCCTGGGACCCTCGTCCACCCATGCCGAGCGCTTCACCGGGCACGTTCTCGGCACCGTCCTGGGCGGCAGCATCTCGTCGCGTCTCTTCCAGAACGTGCGCGAGAAACGCGGCCTCGTGTACTCGATCTCCGCCGGACTCTCGGGTTTCATGGACACGGGAAGCCTGTCCATCTATGCCGCCACCGCGAAGGAACGTGTGGACATCGTGCTTTCGCTGATTGGCGACGAGGTGAAGAAGCTGGTCGACGAGGCCGTGCCGCATGACGAACTGCAGCGGGCCAAGGACAACCTGAAGGGCGGACTGATGCTTTCGCTCGAAGGCTCCGGCTCGCGCATGAGCAACCTGGCCCGAAACGAGATCTACTTTCGGCGCACCGTCTCCACCGAAGAAACCCTGCACTCCATCGACGCGGTGACAGGCGCGGACGTGACCAAGCTCGCCCGGACAATTTTCAGCCGCCCGCAGACCCTGGCCGTGATCGGGGACATCAAGGGCACGAAGCTGCGAGTCCCCGAGTTCGCCTGAGAGCCTCGACCGCCACAGCGGAACGCGGCTGGGTCAGCGCAGGGCCAGTCTTTTCAGGCCCGGTATCTGATCAAAACCCGAATCGAACGTGGCGATCTCCGTGATCTCGTTGTTGAGCATGACCGCAGCGTGGATGGCATCGCGAACGCTTATGCCGCTCACGCCTTCAATCAGGCCTTTCGCGCGGTCGGTATCCGGAAGGGTCACCGGCAGGACTACGGGACAGACCTCGATGAAGAGTTCGTAAACCTCGGCCGCGAGGTCGGAGCGTTTGAGGCCCACGTAGCGGTGCAGGATCTCCTGCAGAACCTCCACACTGGTGCACAAATCGGCGCTCCCCGCACGAGCGCTTTCCAGAAAGCGACGAGCCGGGTCTCGATTCGGGTGGTCTCGCCCGGCGACATACATTGGAATGTTCGAATCGACAAAGATCAAGATCGGGCCGCCTCGATCTCCGCCAGCATCTGGTCGATGTCGCCCGTGGGAGCGTCGAGGGCGGCAAGGCGATCAATCGGACTCCTCTTCGATTGCGCGGGCTGAAGCGCCTGTTCGATGGACTTTCGAACCCAGGCTCCCTTTGACAAACGAGCCCGTTGCGCCGCCTTCCGAACCCTCTGGTCCAGCGCTTCCGGTATCAGTATCTGAAGGCGGTGACTCATAGGTGCATGCTACTACGCTGCTCATGAGTGGCGGCGCATACGAACTCACCACCGCCGCCCGCAGACTTTGGCCGTGATCGGTGACATCAAGGGCGCGAAACTTCGGGTCCCTGAGTTCGCCTGAGACCAGACGAGCCTCATCGCTCGGTGGCTTCTCGAATGGCGGTTTCGAGATCCTGCAGGTCTCTCCCAAGGAACCAGACATGTTCGGTTTGTACCCAGATGAGAAGCAGGCCCCCGGGTCGGACCTCGTAGCCGGCACGCTGCGCGGTGTCTTTTCATCCACGAACGAGAAGGGCGAGAGGGTGGTCGACACCGTGGCCTGGGAAGCCGCGATTCAGTCGGTTCTTGCGGCCTGCAAGGAATTCAGATTCGCGTGCGGCTACCCGGCGCGCGCCGAAGACATCGAGATGCGTATGAAGCAGGGCTTCAGCGTGTTCGTGATCGGCTGGGGCGAGAACGGCTTCAAGACGATCGAGATCGGCCGAAGGGTCGGGGGACGCCCTGCCGTGAACCCTTAGCGCGATCGTTCGGAGGTCAGTACGTTGTCGGTGACGTGGCCACCGTGGGCGCGAGTTCGTTGACTTCCGCGTCCGTGACGCCGTAGAAGCCCGCGCGCGTTCGGACGTGGAGACCGGGGCGGGTCAGGCTGAGCTTGATCTTGTGGAACTTCGCCCTGCCCGACGATTTTACGAACGTCTGCGCCGTCGGCTCGAAGCCGATCAGGTAATAGGCATCCTGGTCACGCAGGACGTCGCTGAAGCCGCCCTGCAGGTCGTTCCGATTGATGATCGCGAGACCCCCCGTGGCCGCCGCGAGCTGCTGGAGGGACCCTTGGGTGTGGGTCCGATCGAACCAGCGCGACTGAAGCACGGCCTGGGAAGGCGCCTCCGCGTCCTCGGCACTCGTGGAATCGACGAAGAGGCCGCGCGGGTCGACGGTGTAGAGCACGACCGACGCCCGGTTCGCGACCTCCGTGATCAGGCGCAGCGCCTCGCGGACATCCGAATCACCGGTGAAGAGCGCGGTCATGGGTGTATCGAATCCGAGCGGCCCCGAGCCCTGCTGGATCGACGCGAATCCTTCGCTGACGAGGATCAGGGCCTTGCGGCCCGGTAGCGATCGCATCGTGTTGATGGTGGAGACGAGGCTGAACAGCCTCTGTTGCAGGTTCGAGTGCACAAGCGACGGATTGGTGTTCGCAAGGAAGGCCGCCTGCGCGTCGGGCGACATACCGTTTGTGATCCTTCGCTCCTGCATCATGGGCCAGGGCGACCTCACGCCCTGGTTGCCCTGGAGGTTGTAGCGAAGTTCCGCGGCTTTGGCTTCGAAGGGTTCGGCGCTGGTGAAGAGGGTGAAGGAATCGGCCCTTTCACTAGTGGTGCGGATCGCCGCTCGTGTCCCCGAATCACCCCATTCGGACGCGAACCTCGTGAGCCCTCGCCGCGCGTAGTACATGCTGCCGAAGGACATGTTGAGGTCATCGATGATGAAGACCACGGTGTTGCCAGCACCCGCCTCACGCGTGGGGGTGGCGTCCTCGGTCGCGCCCGCCATGCGGGCCGGAGAGCCGAAGTACGCGGCGTTGGTGAGGGGCTGTTTCTTCCCGTCGACTTCGAGAATGAAGTCGCGCGCGGTGAGATCGGTGACCGGGCGCCCCTTATTGTCCGTGACCGTGGTGTCGATCTGAATGAGGTCGACGCCGACCTGGATCACTAGAGGCACCGCTGCGGGTGCCTTCGGTGGGTCCTGAATGGCGACGACGCTGAAAGACGACAGCGCGATCATCGTCGCGCCGGAGAGTGTAAGAACGCCCGCCCGTGTTTTCAGGAGCCACTCCGATCTGGTGAATGAGACCAAGGTACACCCAGGGCTCGGAATGGGTCAAACGGCCCGCGCGACCTACCAGCCGCGGCCTTCCATCTCCGGGTGCTCGACACCCACGTGAACAAGTCCGCGGAGATCCTCGCCGACATCCTGGTTCATCCGCGCTTCGACAAGTCCGACCTCGCCAAGGAGAAGACGGTCATCCTCGAAGAGTTCGCGATGGTGGACGACACCCCGGACGACATTCTGGGCGAGATGTTCGCGGAGAAGCTCTGGCCCGACCATCCCATCGGCCGGCCCATTCTGGGCACGCGCAAGGCGCTTCGGTCTTATTCCCAGGATGACGTGCGGCGCTTCTTCAAGAAGGTCTACGTCCCCGCGAACCTGGTCCTGGCCATCGCGGGCCGGATCACGGAGAAGAAAGCCATCGAGCTCGCCACCCGGCTCTTCAGCGCCATCCCGAAGGGACGGGGCAACGCCAGGGGCCTGCGGCCAACCACCCATCACGGCCTGATCACTAAACACAAAAAGACGTTGGCCCAGACCCACCTTTGTCTGGGCGCGCTTGGCCCCTCATCCACCCACGCCGATCGCTTCACCGGACACATTCTCGGCACCGTCCTTGGAGGCAGTATCTCGTCGCGCCTCTTCCAGAACGTGCGCGAGAAACGCGGCCTCGTGTACTCGATCTCCGCCGGACTCTCGGGTTTCATGGACACGGGAAGCCTGTCCATCTATGCCGCCACCGCGAAGGAACGTGTGGACATCGTGCTTTCGCTGATTGGCGACGAGGTGAAGAAGCTGGTCGACGAGGCCGTGCCGCATGACGAACTGCAGCGGGCCAAGGACAACCTGAAGGGCGGACTGATGCTTTCGCTCGAAGGCTCCGGCTCGCGCATGAGCAGCCTGGCCCGGAATGAGATCTACTTCCGGCGCACCGTCTCCACCCAGGAAACCCTGCACTCAATTGATGCGGTAACGAGCGCGGACGTGACCAAACTCGCCCGGACCATCTTCAGCCGCCCGCAGACCCTGGCCGTAATCGGGGACATCAAGGGCGCGAAACTGCGAGTCCCCGAGTTCGCCTGAGGCCAAACGGGCTTCATCGCTCGGTGGCTTCTCGAATGGCGGTTTCGAGATCCTGCAGGCCTCTGCCAAGGAACCACACATGTTCGGATTGCACCCACATGGGAAGCAGGCCCCCGGGTCGGACCTCGTAGCCGGCGAGGAGGACATACGCTTCACCGCACCCTCGAAGGAAGAGCACCGAAGGGCCGAGACCCGGTTGGGCTCGTCCCTCAAACCTGAGCTCCGACACGCCGCCTGATTCAACGAGGAACTTCCCTCCTGGGTTGAGTATGGTCACGATGCGGCGAACTTCGGCTCCCTTGTATTGAGAGATGACCCGGGCTTCCAGAACGGTGTAGATCAGATTCTTCTTCTCGGAGACGAAGACACTTGACTCCTGAATCAAGAAGCGGCCGACCAGGTCGCTTTCTGCCATCGGTATCGCGTCGATCTTGCCGTGGTCAAACACGACCCCCAGGCGCGGCTCGTCCCCGATTCTCATACTGCCGGCAAATGGCGCCAGGCATTTCTCTTGCTGCTGCCGCGCCTCGACCGAGCGGGTTTCCGGTGCGGCTCTTTGCGCCTCCTGTCGCTCCGACGTGAGGCGTTGCCATTCGAGGCGCTTGGCTGTGTACTCCGCCGGGCTCAGGGGAGGGCGAGCCTTACCTGGGAGTTGGGCGGCCAAGAGAACAAGAAGTGTGATCACAGTCTGGGGCATAACGCTTCCTGCGTACGCATGGTATTCCACCGAGCGAGGGCGGAGACGAGGGCCAACTCACTTGCGTTCAATGCGAACCGGTCGCTGAGGGTAGCCCAGTCTGCGAAGCAGTCGAGCGCGAAGCCTTGGGGCAAGGGTGGTACCTGAGCGGCAGTCCGTTCGGAATCCGGTCGAAGGGTCCGCCCCAACAGCAACGCCCCACGCGGCGGTCGCTTCGACCGCTTCGCAGCACGGACCACCCTCAGCGACCGGTTCGCACTGATGGCTGGGCCCGGTTGGGATGCCTCAGATTCCTCTTGTATTCGTTGCAGGAAGTCCTTGGGCCGAGCGACGCCGCTGCGCCGCGGGGTGGCTTCGACTGAACGCTTCCAGACCGGACTCAGCCACCGGGCGTTGACCCGCGGGCCCCAACGAAGATGTCCGCCGGTCTCGGTCGCGGCGGCCTTTGCCGCCCAGACGCTTAACTCAGCAGCAGTTCGATGTCTTCGCGCTTGAGTGAGGCGATCGAACCCTTGTCTTCCCCGAGCAGGGTCTCCACCAGTTCGCGCTTCTTCTCCTGCAGCTCGAGGACCTTCTCCTCCACCGTGTCCTTCGCCACCATGCGGTAAGCGAAGACGGGTTTGGTCTGGCCGATGCGGTGAGCGCGGGCGATGGCCTGCATTTCGACCGCGGGATTCCACCAGGGGTCGAGAATGAAGACGTAGTCGGCGGCGGTGAGGTTCAAGCCCAGACCGCCGGCCTTCAGACTGATGAGGAAGAGCGAGGTCTTCGGATCCGCTTCGAACTGATCGACCACGGTCTTCCGGTCGCGCGTCCCGCCGTCGAGATACACATGGTTGAGGCCCAAGGCTTCCACCCGCGGACGCAACAGGGCGAGGTACGAGGTGAACTGGGAGAACACGAGGGCCTTGTGGCCTTCGGCCGCCACTTCCTGGAGACGGGGCAGCAGGGCTTCGATTTTCGCGTCCCTGAAGTCCTTGCGCTTGTCGTCGACGAGGCCGGGGCTGCAGGCCACCTGTCGGAGACGCAGCAGGGCTTCGAGCACCTGGATGCGGCTCTTGGACAGGCCCTGCGTTTCGAGCAGAGCGGTGATGCGGAAGCGGTAGTGCTCCTTCATCTCCTCGTAGAGCTTGCGCTGCTCGATGCCGAGTTCGCAGTAAAGCGTCTCCTCGAACTTCGGGGGCAGATCGGGAAGAACGTCTTCCTTGCGGCGGCGCAGCACGTACGGCCGCAGCCCTCGGGCGAGAATCTCGCGCTCCGGTCCGGTGGCCTTGTCGCTTGCGAGTTCAGCGAGAGCCACGGAGCCCGCGGCGAGACTGGGATTGAGGAAGGAGAAGATCGAGATCAGCTCCGACATGCGGTTCTCGACCGGCGTGCCTGAAAGCGCCAGCCGATGTTTCGAGCGGATCAGGCGCGCGGCCCGGGCCGACTCGGTGGTGGCGTTCTTGATGGCCTGAGCTTCGTCAAGAATGGCGTAGTCGAAAGTGGTCCCCTGCCAGCGCATCACGTCGGAGCGCAAGGTTCCGTAGGTGGAGAGAACCACGTCCCACTCATCGAAGGAACCGTGGGAGCGCAGGGCCGAGGTGTGGTCCTTGACCTTGAGTTCAGGAGTGAAGCGAGCCGCTTCCTGTTTCCAGTTGAAGACGAGGGAACGCGGCACCACCACCAAGGAGGGCGCGATCTTCTCGCCAGCCAGACGCTTGAGACGACGATCTTCGAGGAGAGAGAGGACCTGAATGGTCTTGCCCAGACCCATGTCGTCGGCCAGACACCCGCCGAAGCCGAATTCCTGGAGGAAGTGCATCCACCCAAGACCTTCGCGCTGATAGGGACGGAGTGTGCCCTTGAAAGACTCCGGCTCCACCCGCGCCTCGATGCGCTCGAAGTTCTTGAGCGCCTCGCGGGCGGTCTTGAACGCGCTGTCGAGTTCGACGTCGGTCTCGCCGGCAAGGATCGCTTCGAGCAGCGCCACCTGGCTCTTCGCGAAGCGGATGCCGTCCTCTTCCTCTTCGCCCAGACGGACGAGGCGGCCATAGCGCGACACCAGTCGCTCGGGAATAAGGCCCTGGGAACCGTCGGCCAGGGTGAGCACCGTCTCTCCGCGTCGCAGGGCCTTGAGCAGGGCGGGCCAGGGCACCACCTCGTGTCCGAAATCGAGACCGCCCTTGAGATCGAACCAGTCGACACCGGAGGAGACGCGGAAGCGCAGACCGAGATCGCGCTTGAGTTCGCGCTCGCGCAGAAGGACCCGGAAGCCCTCATCGCCAAGGCGCGGAAGGAGGGCGGCCACATCGGCGCTCTCCACGAAGAAGCCCTTGCCATCGCGCGACACGGAAACGCCGAGGTCGAGGAGCTTGGCGCGCAGGTCGCGTTCGATGGGCTCGTTGCGGGTGATGATGCGTTTGCCCGTGTGATCGAGCACGCCTTTGCGCTGGGAACGGGCCTCGATCAGCTCGCCCCCGTATTCGAAGAGCAGCTCGAGGGGAACGTCGGCCTCGTCGCCCTGACGGGGCAGCCGCTTGAGGCGGACGAGCGGCGTGGGCGTGCCCATCACCCGGTCGATACCGAGGTCCTCGGGCAAGTCGATTTCCATTCCGTTTGGAAGCTCGGCGATCTCTCGCAGAAGACGGTCCTGGTGACGCCTCGGGGCTTCGATGGCGCCGCGCCTAACCAAGTCGTCAACCCAGGAGAAGTGTTCGGCGGGCTCGAGCCGCGCCACCGTGTTCCGGAAGATCACGATGCCGCCCCGGGTAACGAGGTCGATCTCGGGCATCCTCACTCGTTCGTCGCCGCGCACCAGCTCACCGGAAAGCGCGAAGGACGCTACCGTGGCCCCCACCTGCAGCCGCAACGCGAAGGGCGAACCGTCGTCCATCCCCAGGAACGACGCGGCCTCTTCCTTCTCCGGCGGGTGGCGAAGGACGAGGCGACCGGTCTCGGCCATGAGGGAAAGGGCCAGCCATTGGATCTCCGGAGCCACGCGATAACGGGCGGCCACGCGGTGGACATCGTGGAGTCGAAAGCTCGAGGCGAGGTCGGCATCGCGGTCCGCCCCGGACAACATCACGAGGATCCGGCGGTCGGCCGGGTTCTGCAGGTCGGAGGCAAGACCACGCCACGGCCGCGCGTACTTGATGCGGCCCCACTCGCGATCCCGCTTCATCTCGCGATGGCCGATGATCAGGACCAGGGCGCCGTCGGCCGAGGCGGAAGCGGCGGCATCGATGGCGTAGAGGATCTCGGTGGGCGGGGCATCTTCAGCCGCCGTATCTGATTCGCGGCTCGTCGCCGGCGTCCCCTGCGACTTGAGAGTAGCGAGGCGGAAGCGCCAGTCCACCGAGGGCAGCCGCCCCGACTCGTCTTCGTCGATTTCATCGAAGGCATCGACGCCCTGCAGGATCTTCGCTGCGTTCAGGCCTTCAATGACGACATGGGTGCGGCGCGGAACCACTTCTTCGGCCTTTGAGGGAGACTCCTCGTCCACCGGACGCGGTCCCGCTTTTTCGGTCTGGCCAAACCCCTGGCCGCGCGCGGCCAGCATGGAGGCAAGCACGTGGGAACACGCACCCGACTTGCCATCCGGACAGGTGCAGGAGATCTGGAAGCGATCCGCCCGGCGTTTGATGACCACGCGCTCGGTGGTGACATCCTTGACCGAGGTGGTCAGGAAGGTGTCTTCGATGGCGAGGACCTCAACCCGGCCCGAGGCGAAGAGCCGTTGGGCCTCATCGCGCACCTCGGGGGTGAAGACTTCGGAGAACGCCTTGATCATCGAGCGTCCTTTCGGGCCAGGCGGGCTTTGGGCATCCGCCCAGTTTAGCGACCTTGGGTGGTTCTCCGCGAACCGACGAGCGAACGTTGCGGTCCGCTCGGTAAAGTACGGGTCTCCATGTTCCCGCTCGAACTGACCGCGGAGTCGCTTGAAGAAGCGCTCCGGCTCACCACTCGCTTCGTGCGGGACGAGGTTGATTCCCTGGCCGACCAGCCCTCGGCCGACGTCTCGGGCGCGGAGGACCTGGCTCGCACCTTCGTCGAAGAGCTGCCGGAGAGCCCGCAAACCCTTCCCGGCATCCTCGATCGCCTCCGGCCGGCCATTCGCAAGAGCTTCAACACCGCCGGTCCCGGCTACCTCGCCTTCATTCCCGGTGGCGGGATCATGGCTGCGGCCATCGCCGACTTCATCGCGGTCTCGGCCAATCGGTACGTGGGAGTGAGGCCGCCCGCACCGGCTCTCGCCCAGATCGAGGAAACGGCCATCGCCTGGCTCGGACGGATCATGGGTTATCCGGAGACCGCGGGAGGAATCCTGACGTCCGGCGGATCGCTGTCAACTCTCTCCGCCATCGTGGCCGCGAGAGAGACCTACCTTCCGGAGGATTTCTCGAAGGGAACCATCTACCTTTCGAACGAAACCCACTACTGCGTGCCCAAGGCCGCGCGGGTGGCGGGCTTCCGGGACGCACAGATCCGGCGCGTGGGTGTGGACAGCCGGCGACGGATGGACGTCGAGGCCCTCGCGCGTTTGGTGGAAGCGGACCGCGCCCTGGGTCTTCACCCCTTCTTAATCATCGCCAACGTGGGCACTACCAACACCGGGGCGATCGACGACATCCCGGGAATCCTCTCGGTTGGAAGACGGCACTCGATGTGGGTTCACGCCGATGCCGCGTACGGCGGCTTCTTCCGCCTCGCCTCCACCGGGGCGCCGCTCATGCCCCGAATCGAAGAGTGCGACTCGATCACTCTGGATCCCCACAAGGGCATGTTCCTGCCCTACGGCACCGGCTGTCTGCTCGTGCGAGACCCAGGGGCGCTCAAGCGCGCGCATTCCATGGACGCCGAATACCTGCATGACGTCCGCGCCCAGACCTCGCCCAACTTCTCGGACCTCTCCCCCGAACTCTCGCGCGACTTCCGCGGGCTGCGGGTCTGGCTGCCCCTGGTGCTCCACGGCGCCGGCGCTTTCCGCGACGCCATCGAAGAGAAGCTGGCCCTCACCCGCTGGGCCTACGACCAGTTGAAGGACGACCCGCGCTTTGAACTGATGGACGAACCGCAACTCTCGGTGATCGCGTTCCGTCTGCGCGGCGATGATCCCGATGCGGACATGCGCAACGAAGAACTGATGGCCCGGGTCAACGCCTTGGGCCGGGTGTTCCTCTCAAGCACCCGCCTTGATGGCCGCTACGTGATCCGGCTTTGCGTATTGAGTTTCCGCACCCACCTCGATCGCGTTCGGGACGCGGTAGAAGCGATCCAGTCGGAGGCCGAGATCATCCTCGCCTCCCGCGGCCGCTGATGCGCGGCCTGCGCTCTCCCGGCGGTCTGGCCTCGATCCTTCTCGGCCTGTGCGCTCTGGGCCTCGCGTTTTCGCGGGTATGGGTCGCGGACGATGCCTACATCACGTTGCGGCACATCGTGCAGTTCGTGGCCGGGAACGGACTCACCTACAACACCCTTGAACCGGTCGAGGGTTTCACTCACCCGCTGTGGGCCGTGCTGCTGGCGATCTTCGGCATGCTGGGCGCGCCTCTACCCGGCGTCGCCGTCACCATGGACCTGCTCTGCGCGGCTGCTCTCGTCGCGGGCATCGCCCGCTCCGAGCGGGACCGCGGCCCGCTGGCCATGGCCATTCTGGTCAGTTGCTCGGGCTTCATCGACTTCGCCACGTCCGGTCTCGAGACTCCGATGACCATGCTGTTCGTGTTCATCGCATTCCGGGTCACGTCGGTACTGGCCCAGCCGGTTCGCGTAGGCATGGCTCTGGGCCTCGCCTACCTCTGCCATCCAGATGTGGCGGTGCTCGCCCTCGCTCCCGTCCTGCTCGCCGTGATCGAGGCGCGGGACAAGGGATGGCGGGACTCCCGCGCCGCCCTTGTCCGATTCGTGGTGAGCCTCGCCGCCGCACCTCTTGTGTGGCATGGCATCAGGCTCTGGTACTACCGGGACATCTTCCCAAACACCTACTACGCCAAGAACGGCGGCAGCTACTGGAGCCAGGGGTTCGCCTACATCGCGGACTTCGCTCGGTACGCCCCGCTCTCCGCCGCCGGGCTTCTGTTGGTGGCGGTTCTCGCCTTCGTCGATCTTTCGCGCGGGACGGGGCTCGACCGATGGCGCCGGGGCGCCGGAATCCTGGCCATCGCTCTCCACATGGCGGCCATCGCGCGAGTGGGTGGCGACTTCATGGGCTTCCGCCTGCTGTTGCCCGATCTCGCCGCGGTGGCGGCGCTCAGTGTGGGCGCGCTCTCCAGTCTGCAAGGGCCCGCACTTCGCCTCACCCAGGCCGGCCTCTTCGCCGCCGCTTTGTGGGCGCTGTTCCTGCAGCCGGTTCCCCCTCATCAGCGCGGCCTGATCGTCAACGAACGCCTCAACTTCGAACACGCCTACACCAAGACGAGCGACGCGTTCACCGGCCGTCCCCGTCACTTGTGGTGGAACGAAGGACGGCTTTTCCGCGCCTTCCAGGAGTGCGTGGGCGAACCGGATCTCATCGTCGAGTATCCGAACATCGGCTACTACGGCGTGGCTCTCGGAACCCGGGTTTCACTGATCGACGGGAACGGCCTCGTCGATCGATACGTCGCCCGCAACTGGGACGCGCGCAAGGGCCTGCCCCGCGGCCGGCCGGGCCACGAGGGGAAGATGACCCTCGACTACGCGATGAAGCGGAATATCCACTTCGTGCGCGAGATGTTCGAGCCCTACAAGTCGACCATGTCGACCGACTACGGCATTCTGCTGTCCCTCGATCCCCGTCTTGTCTGCTCCCTGCCCGGGAAGGCCGAGGCGCTGCGGTCGCTCAAGCAGGAACTGCTCGGGAAGCCCGACGCCAAGTCGCTCGATACTCTCCAGTTCCTGGGCGACCTCGAGAAACGCGACGGCGTCCGCATCGAGGACCTGTGCCTGGCCGAGACGTCGCCGCGCGACTGCAGCCCCGCCGGCATTCAACGCGCCAGCCGGGGCGGAGACTAGAAGGAGAGGCCGGCCGCTCTTACGAGTACGCCTCGATGGGCGGGCAGAGGCAGACGAGGTTGCGGTCGCCGTAGGCGTTGTCGATCCGGGCGACGTGGGGCCAGAACTTCTTCTCCACTGTCCACGGAGCGGGGAATCCCGCCTCCTCGCGCGTGTAAGGATGCGACCAGTTCTCGGCCGTCACCATGCCCGCGGTGTGAGGCGCATTCTTGAGCGGATTGTCGCGGGCGTCGATCTTGCCCTCAACCACCCGGGCGATCTCCGCGCGGATGCGAACCATGGCCTCACAGAAGCGGTCGAGTTCGGCCTGCGACTCGCTTTCCGTGGGCTCGATCATCAACGTCCCGGGAACCGGGAACGACATCGTAGGGGCGTGGAAGCCGTAGTCCATGAGCCGCTTGGCCACGTCCTCGGCTTCGACGCCATGGGCCTTGAACTCGCGCAGATCGAGGATGAACTCGTGGGCGCATCGGCCGTGTTTGCCGGTGTAGAGGATCGAGTAGTGCGAGGACAATTTCTTCGCCATGTAGTTGGCGTTCAGAATCGCGGCTTCGGTGGCGAGCTTCAGGCCATCAGCGCCCATCATGGCGATGTAGGCCCACGAGATGGTGAGGATAGAGGCGCTCCCCATGGGGGCGGCGGACACCGGACCGGTGGCCGATTCGCCGCCCAGGGGATGACCGGGCAGAAACGGAATGAGGTGGGAGGCCACGCAGATCGGGCCCATGCCCGGCCCACCGCCGCCGTGCGGTATGCAGAACGTCTTGTGCAGGTTGATGTGGCAGACGTCCGCGCCCATGTCGGCGGGACGGGTCAGGCCCACCTGGGCGTTCATGTTGGCCCCGTCCATGTAGACCTGTCCGCCGCGCTCGTGCACGATTTCGCAGATCCGCTTCACGTCCTCCTCGAACACGCCGTGAGTTGAGGGATAGGTGATCATCAGGGCGGCGAGCTTTTCTTTGTGCTCGTCCGCTTTCTTCTCGAGATCGACGAGGTCGATGTTGCCCTTGTCGTCGCAGGCCACCACCACCACCTTGAAGCCCACCATCACCGCGGAGGCGGGATTGGTGCCGTGCGCGGAGACGGGGATGAGACAAACGTCGCGGTCACTCTGCTTCGAGGCGTGATAACCGCGGATCGAGAGCAGGCCTGCGTATTCGCCCTGAGCGCCGGAATTGGGCTGGAGGGAAACGCCGGTGAAGCCGGTGATCTCGGCCAGCCAGTCGGAGAGGTCTTTGGCCAGGGCGGTGTAGCCCTTCGCCTGGTCGGCGGGAGCGAACGGGTGCACGTTCGCGAAACCGGGCAGGGTGAGGGGCAACATCTCAGAGGACGCGTTCAGCTTCATGGTGCAGGAGCCGAGCGGAATCATCGAGTGGGTCAGCGAGAGATCGCGGCCCTCGAGTGTCTTGATGTACCGCAACATCTCGTGTTCGGCGTGATACCGGTTGAACACCGGATGAGTGAGGAACTCTGAGGTGCGCCGAAGCGCTTCGGGAACGCCTGGCTGCACGTCGTTGGCCAGCGTGGCGAGGTCGTAGTCGAGCGGGATGCCCGCGAATACCTCGAGGAGTTCCTGGACATCCGTGATGCCCGTGGTCTCGTCGAGAGTGATAGCCAGACCCGTCTTCACGCGGCGGAGGTTCATCTTCCGCTTGGCCGCGCGCCGCTCGATGCCCTTCGCCTTGCCCGCGGTGGTCTTCACCGAAAGAGTGTCGAAGAAGTTCTCGTGCAGGAGAGTGAAACCCGCCTTGCGCAGGCCGGCGGCGAGAAGCTGGGTCAGGTTGTGGACACGGGTGGCGATCTGCTGGAGGCCCTTCGGGCCATGGTACGCCGCGTACATGCTGGCCATCACGGCAAGCAGCACCTGGGCGGTGCAGATGTTCGAGGTGGCCTTGTCGCGGCGGATGTGCTGCTCGCGGGTCTGCAGAGCGAGGCGGTAGCCGCGTTTACCCTGAGCGTCTTTCGAGACACCGATGATGCGGCCGGGAATCACGCGGCGCATTTCTTCACGCGCGGACATGAACGCGGCGTGCGGTCCGCCGAAGCCCATGGGCACCCCGAACCGCTGGGCCGAGCCGATGCATATGTCGGCCCCCATCTCGCCCGGCGCCTTGTACAGAGCAAGCGCGAGGAGATCGGCGGCGAAGGTGGTGACAGCGCCCGCGGCCTTGGCCTTGGCCGCGATCGCGGACAGATCCTCGACCTTGCCCGTGGTGGCCGGATACTGAAGCAGGATGCCAAACACGTCGGGTTTGATCTTCATCTTCCGGGTCTCGACGACCTGGACGTCAATGCCAAGGGGCAGGGCGCGTGTCTTCACCACTGCGATGGTCTGCGGATGCACGTCATCGGCCACGATGAACACCTTGCGGTCGCCGGGGGCAGTGGCCTGAGCCATGTGCATGGCTTCGGCGGCCGCGGTGCCTTCATCGAGCAACGAGGCGTTGGCGAGGGGCAGGGCGGTGAGATCCGCGATCATGGTCTGGAAGTTGATCAGCGCTTCGAGCCGTCCTTGCGAGATCTCGGCCTGGTACGGGGTGTACTGGGTGTACCAACCGGGATTCTCGAGGATGTTGCGGCGGATGACCGACGGCGTGAGGCAACCGGTGTAGCCCATGCCGATGAATGAGCGCCAGGTGTGGTTCGACTCCGCGATGGCGGTGATCTTGTTGAGAAGCTCGCTTTCGGACAGGGCCGCGGGCAGGTTCAGGGGACGACGGAGGTGGATCGAGGGAGGCACGGTCTCCTCGATCAGTGCGTCTAGGGTGGCGGCGCCAAGCGCCTCGAGCATGCGCGCGCGTTCGGCCGCGGAGGGTCCGACGTGCCTTCGGGAGAATGTGTCGACGGGCGAGAGATCAGTGAGCTTCATGACTTGATTCCAAATTGTGATGGCGGCGGAGGTGCCGCGGATGACCCGCCCGTTAATGTCTGTCTGCGGCCGGCTTAGTGGCCGCTCTTGACGAAGGCGTCGTACTGATCCGCGGTCATCAGGGCCTCAACCTCGGCCGGGTTTTCAACCGCGACTTCCATCATCCAGGCGGCGCCATAGGGGTCGGTGTTCACGGTTTCGGGCTTCTGCTGCAGATCGTCGTTCACCTTCGTCACCTTTCCGGTCACGGGCGAGAACAGCTCGGAAACCGCTTTCACCGATTCCACGGTGCCGAAACGGCCGCCCGCGGTCACGGCCGTGCCGACCTTCGGAAGTTCGACGAAAACCACGTCGCCGAGCTGTTGCTGGGCGTGGTCGGTGATGCCGATGCGGCCAACCCCGCCTTCAAGGCGGACCCATTCGTGATCCTTCGTATACCGCAAATCGTTGGTCAAGGTCTTCTCCTCAATAGGTATGACGGAAATGGTTTGAAGAGGACAACCACAAGGGGTGCCCCTACTTACTTCTCTTATAAAAGGGTGTCTTCACGATCTCGGCAGCCACGGCGACGCCGCGGATCTCGATGCCGATGGAGGTCCCCACCGCTGAATGCTCGGAGGGGACGTAGGCGAGGCCGATGTTCTTTTCGAGGAAGGGCGCCATCGACCCGGAGGTGACGGTGGAAACCGCCTGACCTCCAATGACCACGGGATAACCGTGCCGAGCGATCCCCCGCTCTTTCATCTCGAAGCCCACGAGCTTGCGCGACGTGCCCTTGGCCTTCTGCTCGGCCAGCACGGCACGGCCGTTGAAGTCGCCCTTGTGGGGTTCGACGCAGGTGATCCACCCAAGACCAGCCTCGATCAGTGTGGTGTTCTCGTCGATCTCGTTGCCGTACAGACACATCTTCGCCTCGAGGCGCAGGGTATCGCGCGCGCCGAGACCGGCGGGAACGAGGCCGTGTCCCGCGCCCGCGGCCATCAAGGCGTCCCACAAGGCCGGTCCTTCGGCCGCCTTCACCATGATCTCGAAGCCATCCTCACCCGTGTATCCGGTCCGAGCGATGGTGGCGGAGAGGCCGGACACCGTGCCGGTGGTGAACTTGTAGTAGCCCACCGCCCCAAGATCGGCCGGGGTGAGCGGCTGCAGAATCGACACCGCCAAAGGTCCTTGAAGGGCGAGGAGCGCGAACTCGTCGCTGCGGTCGATGACTTCGCATCCCGTGGGGTTCTGGGCCAGCAGCCAGGCCACATCCTTGGCCCGGTTGCTCGCATTCACCACAATAAGGAAACGCTCGGCGTTGAACCGGTACACGATGATGTCGTCGACGGGCGCGCCGGTGGGCATGGGCAAGGCCGAATACTGGGCGTGACCATCCTGGAGCTTGGACACGTCGTTCGAGGTCACACGCTGGAGGAAGGCCAAGGCACCCGCCCCCACGACGTCGACCTCGCCCATATGCGACACGTCGAACAGTCCGGCGGCTTTGCGGACGGCGAGATGCTCCTTGATGACGCCCAAGCCTCGGCCGGAGTAGTCGATGGGCATGTCCCAGCCACCGAAGTTGACCATCTTGGCGCCGGCAGCGATGTGCTGGGCGTGGATCGGCGTTTTGAGAAGCAAGGCGGACCTCCTGAAGAGGAAAAATGGAATCGTGGGCCGGCGGCCCGCGCCTTAGATCGCGAGCTGGCGGATGGCCTCGCGCACCGACGGATCGTCGGGCGAAAGAAGATAGAGAGATCGGAGAATTTGCAGGGCCTCCTCGCCCTTGGCTTTGTTGAGTTGCTTCAACAGATCCTGAACCCGGGCCGCGGCCGCGGAAGGCGCGGCGAAGGCGCCGACCGGAGAGGCGCGCAGTGCCCTCCACAGAATCTCCACCGACTCGCGGGAGTCAGGGTCGAGGAACAGTGCTTCCCGCGCCTCGGCGATGGCGCGGATGGGGCTGTCGGTGTCGAGATGGGCCCGGGCCCGGCCGAGATGGGCTTTCAACGCAGGGGCGGCCTCGTCGCGAGACAGACGGGGCGCGTCTGAATGCAGACACGACTTGAGGCGCGAGCGGAGCATGTTGGTGCGCAAGGCGCGCAGCTGGGCGGAGACCTCGTCCATGTTGGGACGATCGGCGGGGTTCTTGGCGATCATCCGGTGGATCAAGGCGGCCACCCGGGCCGGTGTTTCCGGAGCGAGGGTGAGGACCGGAGTGGTGGGCTCGGAAACGATATTGAAGAGCACGGCGTGCAGCGTCGCCCCGCGGAAGGGCTTGAAGCCGGTGATGAACTCGAAGAACACGGCGCCGCAGGAGAAGACGTCGGAGCGCGGGTCGGCGGGCCGACCCGTGGCCTGCTCGGGGCTCATGTAGTCGGGAGTTCCGAGGATCACTCCCTTGCGGGTGAGAGTCTGGTGGGTCTCCATGCGGGCGAGACCAAAGTCGAGGATCTTGGTGGTCCCGATCTTCGTGACCATGATGTTCGCAGGCTTGATATCCCTGTGGACCACGCCCCGGCTGTGCGCGTAGGAGAACCCGTCGCAGGCCTCGGCGAACACCCGCAACTTCTCGGTGATGGGGATCTCCGCCGACAGTTCGACCAGCCGGCGAAGGTCATCGCCATCGAGCAACTCCATGGCCATGAAGAGTCGACCGTCGGTTTCGCCGAGGTCAAACACCTTGACCACGTTCGGGTGGTCCATGCGGCCGATGGCCTCGGCCTCGCGACGGAAACGTTCCTGAATCTCGTCGCTCGCTCCCTCGAAGGGCAGCGTTTTCAGGGCCACCGTCCGGTCGAGCACGGTATCCCGCGCCCGGAAGACAAGGCCCATGGCCCCTTCTCCGAGTTTCTCCCCGAGTTCGTAGCGCCCGAGGCGGGTGGGATTCATGAAGGTTTTTGTTGGGCTCGAGGTCGCAAGAGGCGCGCCGACCAGCCGATGGGGCCTATTCGGTGTAGCGGAGAAGGATGACGGAGACGTTGTCCTTGCCCCCAGCCTCCAGGGCGGCGTTGATCAGAGCCTGGCATCCGTCCGCCAAGGGCTTCTTCTCGTGCGCGACCATGATGGCCTGGATGGCGTCGTCGTTGATCATGGAATGGAGGCCGTCGGAGCAGATGATGGCGACGTCGCCGTCTTGCAGGATCTGTTCGACCGCCTGCGGTTCGATGGTCTCTTTAGCGCCCACGGCCTTGGTGATGACGTTCTTCAAGGGATGGCGCTCGATCTCCTCGACGGTGAGGATGCCTTCGGACCATGCCGCCGTAACCCAGCTGTCGTCGCGGGAGAGCTGCGAAAGGACGCTGCCGCGGAAAAGATAGGCCCGGCTGTCACCCGCCCAGCCCACGGTGAGGACATTGCCGGCTACGAGCCCGGTGACCACGGTGGTCCCCATACCCGTGTACTCCTCCTGGCTGTCCGCGGTCTTGAAGACCTTGCGGTTCGCGAGCTTGATGGCGGTGCAGAGGCGGTTGCCGTGGAAGGAGAGGTTCACATCGAGGCCATACGGCCAGGTGATCTCCTTCTCCTTCTCGCTCTTGTCGACGAAGCCCTTGATCGTTTCGAGGGCGAGCTTCGATGCCACTTCACCGGCGTTGTGTCCGCCCATGCCGTCGCAGACCACATAGAGGCCGATGGCGTCATCGACATCGTAGCTGTCTTCGTTCAGTTTGCGACGCCGTCCGACGTCTGTCTGGCCGTAACTCTCTAGCACTGGATGCCTCTTTCTTCAGACCCGAGCTTCCGAATCCGAAAAGACCGGTTGTTTTGAAACGGCAGGATAACGGCTTTGGAAAGTCGGGTCAAAGATGCAGAGGGCTCAGCCGCGCTCGCCGAAGTCCTGCCGGGCCGCCGCGATCAGAGATTCGGCCTGGCGGGCGATGCTCACCTCGTTTTCGCCTTCGATCATGACCCGAAGCTTGGCCTCGGTCCCGCTCCAGCGGACCAGGATCCGGCCCTTGCGGCCAAGGGATTTGGACACCGAACGCATGGCCATCTGCAGCTTCTTCATCTCTTCTATCGGCCGCCGCATGGGGAAATTGACGTTCTTGAGGACCTGGGGCACCCGGGTCATGGCCGCCGCGGCCAGCTCGGAAAGGGGCCGTTCCTTGCGAATCATGAGGGCCAGAACCTGGAGGGCGGCCACGATACCGTCTCCGGTGGAGGCATGGTCGAGGAAAACCAGATGTCCGGACTGTTCGCCGCCGAGGTTCAAGCCCCCCTTACGCATGGCGTCGACCACGTGCCGGTCACCCACTGCAGTCCGGACGAGTTTGATCTTCTTAGCGGCGAGCGCCCGTTCGAGGCCGAGGTTGCTCATCACCGTGGCCACCACCGAAGACTTCCGAAGAAGGCCCGTCTCCGCCAGTTCGAGCGCGCACATGGCGAGCACGCAGTCACCGTCGATGACCTGCCCGTGTTCGTCGATCAGGATGAGGCGGTCGGCGTCGCCGTCCAGGGCGATGCCCATCTGGGCCGAATGTTTCACCACCTCGGCTCGGGCCTTGTCGGGATGCAGAGCGCCCACACCCTCGTTGATGTTGACGCCGTCGGGCTGGACGCCCACGGAGCGGACGGTGGCCCCGAGTTCGGTGAACACCGCGGGCGCCACTCGGTACGCAGCGCCGTGAGCGGCGTCGATCACCAGACGCAGACCTTCGAGGGAGATGTTTCTGGGGAAGGTGTTCTTGGCGAAAGCCACGTAGCGGCCACGGGCGTCATCGACCTTGAAGGCGTGTCCGATTCCCGGGCCGGTCTTGCGCGCGGCCGGCGGAATACTTCCCCGCACCAGACCTTCAATCCTGGCCTCGAGGTCGTCGGCCAGTTTGAACCCGTCGCGGCCGAAGATCTTGATGCCATTGTCCTGGAAGGGATTGTGGCTGGCGCTGATCACGATGCCCAGGTCGGCCCGCATGCTGGTGGTCAGATGCGCGACCGCAGGAGTGGGGATGGGGCCGCAGAGCATCACGTCCCCCCCCATCGAGCAGATTCCCGAGGCGAGTGCCGTCTCGAGCATGTAGCCGGAGAGACGAGTGTCCTTGCCGATGAGGATGCGGGGGCGATGTTTGATGCCAGAAGACGCCACCGCCACCACGGCCTGGCCGATCTTCAGAGCGATTTCCGGGGTCATGGGATCCTGGTTCGCGACCCCGCGGACGCCATCCGTGCCGAACAGGCGGCTCTCCGCGTGCGATTCAGATCCCGTCTTCTTCGGCATGGTCGTCTTTTTTCCTCTGGGGTGTAACGGGGGTGGGCGAACTTGGGCTAATCCGCGGCGCGATGGCGGGCAGGGACGGCGCCGCGCCGGCGCAGGGCGGCGCGCAGGGCCTCGCTCAGCTCCTTGGGGTCGGTGAGCCGCGTCATGTCGCCCGCGGAGACCAGGCTGATGGTACCGGTTTCTTCCGACACGACCAGAGCCACCGCGTCGGTGTCTTCGGTCACGCCGATGGCGGCACGATGGCGGCTGCCCAGGGTCCTCGATAGTTCGGGGTTGACGGTGAGGGGCAGGAAACACGCGGCCGCGGACAGGCGATCCGCCTGAACCACCACCGCGCCGTCGTGCAGGGGCGACCCGGGGGTGAAGATGTTGCAGAGCAGGTCGTAGGTCACCGCGGCGTCGAGGCGGACGCCGGTTTCCGCGAAGGACTTGAGACCCATGTCGCGCTCGAAGACGATGAGGGCGCCGGTGCGCGCGGAGGCAAGAGACTGGGCGGCGAGGACGATCTCATCAAGCACGTCGTCGGTGGACGACGGACCGCTACGGCTGAAAAGAGCGCGACCCAAAGAGGCAAGGAGCTTGCGGATCTCGGCCTGGAAAACAACGATGGCCGCAAAGGCCACATAGGGCACGACGTTGCTCAGGAGCAAGCCGAGGAGGCGCAGGTCGAGCAGGGTCGCGGTGGCGAAAAGCGCCACCACACCCAGAGCGCCCAGCACGATGTGGGTGGCCTGGGTGCCGCGGACGAAGCGGAAGAGGCGATAGACGAGAAACCCGACAATGGCGAAGTCGATCGCGTCGCGGAAGCTGAAGGCCCGTCCGCTGAAAACCGCCTGAAGGGTTTCGAACATGGAGCCTTATTCTGTTCCTTTGGAAGGTAGACCAGGGCTCCGGGGGTCGCCTAAGACAGCTTTGGCTCCGGCATGGGACCGAGGAAGGGAACACTCACCTCGGGAGTGTGGGGTTGGCTCTCCGCAACGACCAAGGTGGGCGGCGTTGGTGGAGGGGGGACAGGAGGAAGGTTCATCTTTTCGCCGCGGACAATCTGCAGCACCTGCACGCCGTCGAGCGACTCGTGCTCGAGCAGGGCCTCGGCGATGGTGGTGAGGTCCTTGAACCGCTCCTTGAGCAACACCGTGCCCCGATCGAACTGCTGGGTGACGATGCGCCGGACTTCTTCGTCAATCTGGATGGCGGTGGCCTCGGAGTAGTCCTGCGAGCGTCCGAACTCCTTGCCCAGGAAGATCGCTTCGTCCTTCTTCCCGTACGCCAGAGGCCCAAGAGCGCTCATCCCCCACTCGCACACCATGCGGCGGGCCATTTCGGTCGCCTGTTCGATGTCGTTGGAGGCGCCGGTGCTGATGGCCTTGAACGCGAGGTCTTCGGCGATGCGGCCGCCCATGCACACCGCGATGCGGTCTTCGAGCTGCTCCTTGGTCCAGTTGTGCTTCTCTTCGGTGGGAAGCTGCTGGGTGAGGCCAAGCGCCATGCCGCGGGGAATGATGGTGACCTTGTGGACGGGGTCGGCGTGAGGAAGGATGGCGGCGAGCAGAGCGTGGCCGCCCTCGTGATAGGCCGTGACCTTCTTCTCCTCGTCGGTGATCATCATGCTCTTGCGTTCGGCGCCCATCAGGACCTTGTCCTTGCTGGACTCGAACTCCGCCATGTTGACGACCTTCTGATTACGACGCGCGGCCAGCAGGGCCGCCTCGTTCACGAGGTTCGCAAGATCAGCGCCGGAGAAGCCCGGAGTCGCCTTGGCCAGGGTGACCACGTCGACATCGGGGCCCACTGGGATCTTGCGGAGGTGGACCTGCAGGATGCCCTCGCGGCCCCGAACGTCGGGACGGGACACCACCACCCGCCGGTCGAAACGGCCGGGACGCAGCAATGCGGGGTCGAGAACGTCGGGACGGTTGGTGGCGGCGACGAGGATGACGCCCTCGGTGCCTTCAAAACCATCCATCTCCACGAGGAGCTGGTTCAAGGTCTGCTCGCGCTCGTCGTGTCCGCCGCCCAGGCCCGCGCCGCGATGACGGCCGACGGCATCGATTTCATCTATGAAGATGATGCAGGGCGCGCTCTTCTTGCCCTGTTCGAACAGGTCGCGCACGCGGGAAGCGCCGACGCCCACGAACATCTCGACGAAGTCGGAGCCCGAGATGGAGAAGAACGGGACGTTGGCCTCGCCGGCAATGGCGCGGGCGAGAAGGGTCTTGCCGGTGCCGGGAGGGCCCATCAGCAAAACGCCCTTGGGAATGCGTCCGCCGAGCTTCTGGAACTTCTGGGGTTCCTTCAGGAACTCGATGATTTCCTGCAGCTCTTCTTTGGCCTCTTCAACGCCGGCCACGTCCTTGAAAGTGATCTTGCGCTGCTGGGAAGCGAGGAGCCGGGCCTTCGACTTACCGAAGGACATCGCCTTGTTCCCGCCCGCCTGCATCTGGCGCATGAAGAAGATCCAGATGCCGAGGAGGATGGCGTAGGGAGCGAAGGTGATGAGGATGGTGGTGAAGGTGGGAGCCTGGTCGTTGATCACGTTGACCTCGACCTTCTTGGCGAGCAGAGCGTCGAGGGGCTTGTCGTATCCGTACGGCGACACCGTCTTGAACGCTTCGCCCGACGCGCGCTTGCCGCGGATCTCGTTCCCGTTCACCGTCACTTCCTTGATGTCCCCGGCATCGACCTGGGCCATGAAGTCCGAGAACTTGAGGGGCGTGTCCTTCTTCTGGATGTTGGAGAAATTCCAGGCGGCCAGCATCAGGACGAAGAGCGAGGCCCACAAAAGTGCTGTCTTAAAGGTTGAGTTCAAATGTTTATCCCCTGGTACTTGAGGTGGTACGGATTCCGGCCATGCGAATGTTCACTCCGACAGCGGAGCGGCGGGCGGCTGAAGGATTCCCAGATAGGGAAGCCCGCGATAATAGTCGGCGTAGTCGAGTCCATACCCGACGAGAAAGCGGTCGTCCTGCTCGGTCTCGATCCGGAACACGGACCACTCCGGGACGATCTGAGTCTTGCGCAAGGCGGTGCGGTCGAGCAGAACCGCGATCCGGATGCTTTTAGGCTGGCGCACCGCGAGGTGGTCGCGTACGTAGGCGAGGGTCACACCGGTGTCCACCACGTCGTCCACGATGAGGACATGCTGGCCCTCCACGGGAACCTCGCTGCCGTAGAGCACCTGGACAGAGGTTGGGCCCTTGCGGGTTTCGGAAACATGGGCCACCCTGAGGGTGTAGCTCCGGAAGGGGACGGGGATCGCGCGCATGAGATCGGCCATGAAGACCAGGCTGTTCTTGAGGAGGCCCACGACCACGAGGCCTTCGCCTTCGTAGGTGGCGCCGATCTGCTGGCCGATGGCGCTCACCCGTGTGGCGATGTCCTGGGCGGGGAAGAGCACGGTCGGAGGAGTAGGCGGTTTCATGGCTTATTTGAGCGCGAGTTGCAAGACTATGACAGGAAAGGCTTTTCTCTGGAATCGCCCCTGCCCAAAGGAGCACGGCCAGTGAAGTTGAGGCGGCCGCCGCTGACCGTGGCGGTGCGGCCTCCCGGAAGGGGCAATGAAGAGCCTCCGCGGCCCTGCACCACCAGATTCCACAGATTTTCGAGGTGGACGAACGACACCGAACGCAGTCCCCCGGACCGCCGAAGCGCCTCCCTCAACGCGGTCTTGCCAAGGCCGGGCGGGGCGGCCTTGAGGACAGCGATCTCGTAAGCCGAGCCCTCAACCGTGGGGGCGGTGGCCCGGTCCAGGAGTTGAGCCGCGACTTCCCGGAGAGCCTGATGTTCCTCGGCCAGGGTGCGCGCAGTCCGGCCCAGCACTTCGGAGATGTTGGGATTGAACTCCTTCTCGAGCATGGGAAGCAGAGTGTGGCGCACGCGGTTCCGGGTGAAGGAGGTGTCAAGATTCGTGGGGTCGGAGCGGTAGGGCAGGCGGTAGAGGCTCAGATGGGTCATCACTGCATCCCTTCGGGTATCGAGGAGAGGTCGCAGGAGTTCGCCATCCCAGGGGCTCATGGCGGACAGGCCAAGCGCGCCGCTCCCCCTGACCAGACGCATCAGGACGGTCTCAGCCTGGTCATCGAGGGTGTGGCCCAGCACGATCGCGGCCGCGTTTTCCTCGCGAGCCACGCGTCGCAGGAATGAATAGCGGATCAGACGCGCCGCCTCCTCCAGGCCCCCCTCGCGCACCGATTTCGCCGGAGGTCGGGTGCGGCCGGAGCGGAGCTTCACCTTCAGTCGCTCGCACAGTTCCTCGCAGAACTGGACGTCGGCCTGGGAGTCCTCGCGCAGCGCATGGTCGAGATGAGCGGCCACCACGGTAACCCCTCGCTTACGCGCGGCGCGCAGCAAAGCGTCGAGCAGAGCCACGGAATCGGGCCCGCCGGAGAGGGCAGCCACCACAATGACCCCGGGCCGCGCAAGGCCCGCCGGATCCAGGCTCCGTCGAATCGCAGAAACCAAAGGAGGCGTCGGCATAGCGCGCCCCGCTACCTTACGCCTGATACTGCCGCGTTTGGCACTCGGGAACGCCGGAGGTGAGACCACAGCGCAGGCCCGATTCCTGAGGGGCTCCGCTGCGCGGACCCCCTCCAGAGCAAAGTCGCTCGCGGGGCTCGCTCGTTTGTCACTCGGGATCGCCGGAAGTCGCAAATCACAGCGGAGGCGGGATTCACTCCCGCCGAAGCGCCGGGGGTGGCGCGCAGCCTGGCCTTGGGCCACGGGGGGCTGAGCACTGCAGGCCGTTGACCGCCCTGCGGCCCCCTGCCTAAAGGTGGTGGCGGTGCAGGGACTTGAACCCCGGACACTGCGGATATGAGCCGCATGCTCTAACCAGCTGAGCTACACCGCCGTTCGTCGTGGTTCCTTTGCGGACGGCCGCAAGAGACCCTTCGGAAGCTGCGTAGTCTACATGAGGAGGGACCTGGCCGGCGAGCCCCTGAACCAGCCTGCGATTAACCGAACAGGTGCCAGTCGGAGGTGCGGGTCAGGTAGTCGCTGACTGTGATGAGGATCAGGAAGGCGAGCCAGATGACACTCGCCACCACCGCAAGACCCACGAGCTTGCTCTCGTACTTCACATGCATGAAGAAGAGGACAACGAGCGCCGCCTTGGTGCAAGCTATGCCCAGCGCGACGAGATTGTTCACGAAGCCGCCCATCTCCTTACCCAGCATGGGGGCGAAGTCGAACATGGCCGCGAGCACCGTGACCACGGTGAGGATGGCGAGAGCAAAGAAGATGGCGAAGTACATCTTCACGGTCGGCCCGTGATGCTCCTCGGCGTGGTGCTCCCCGCCGTGAGGGGCCGGGTGGGTTTCGGGTGAGGCGTGGGCGGACATCAGTGAGCCCCGATCAGGTAGAGGAGGGGGAAGAGGAAGATCCAGACGATGTCGACGAAGTGCCAGTAGAGCCCGGTCATCTCGACGGGGGTGTAGTAGGCGGGGCCGTACTTACCCCTCAGACCATTGATGGCGATGATGGCGAGAATCGGTATGCCGATGATCATGTGGATCGCGTGCAGGCCGGTCATGGCGAAGTAGAGGGCGAAGTAGAGAGCGAAGCCGGTGGGTCGTGGCTGATGGGTCTCGTGGTTGACGAAGAGACCGTGGTCGGCGATTCCGGGGATGAACCCGTGCTCGAACTTGTCCTTGTATTCGACCACCTTGACGCCCAGAAAGATGCTGCCGAAGATGATGGTAAGGATGAGCCAGAAGGCGATGGCTCCTCGGTTACCCTTCGACGCCGCGTGCACGGACATGGCCATGGTGAGCGAGGAGCAGATGAGGACGATGGTGTTGACGCCGCCCAGGACTGAGTTGAGCTGCATGGCGCCTTCGTGGAAGGCGTCGGGGTACTGGGAGCGGTAGACCACGTAGGTGGCGAACAGGCCGCCGAAGAACATGACTTCCTGGACGAGGAAGGACCACATCCCGAGAACCACCGACTCTTTCTGCTGCTTGAAGTCGGCGAAATGGTGCTGGAGCGAGGCGGCAAGGTTAGCCATGGTGCGCTCCTTCCTTTTCGGGGGTCTCAGAAAGGGGCAGGGACTGGTAGTCGTATGCCTCGGTCGTCACGATCGGCGTCTCGTGGAAGTTGTGCGGCGGAGGCGGCGAAGCCGTCTTCCACTCGAGACCGGTGGCGCCCCACGGATTGGCGGGCGCCTTCTTGCCCATGAAGAGGCTGTACGTGAGGTAGATCGCCGGCAGGACGTAGCCGATAGCCAGGATCGAAGCGCCCAGGGTGGACATCACGTTCAGCACCTGCCACTCCTCCGGGTAGGAGTGATAGCGACGAGGCATGCCCATGTAGCCAAGGATGAACTGGGGGAAGAACGTGAAGTTGAAGCCCGCGAAGATGAAGAGGGCGGAAAGCTTCGACCAGAAGTTCGAGTACATGCGGCCGGTCATCTTGGGCCACCAGAAGTGGATGCCGCCCATGTAGCCCATGACGCCGCCGCCCACCATGACGTAGTGGAAGTGGGAGACGACGAAGTAGGTGTCCTGCAGGTGGATGTCCATGCCCATGGTGGCGAGGAACAGTCCGGTCAGGCCGCCGATGAGGAAGAGGCCCATGAAGCCGAAGGCGAACAACATGGGGGTTTCCCAGGAGACCGAACCCTTGTAGAGGGTGGCCGTCCAGTTGAAAGCCTTGATGGCGGAGGGGATGGCGACGAGGAAGGTGAGGGCCGAGAACAGGATGCCGGTGTAGGCCGACTGGCTGGTGGTGAACATGTGATGGCCCCAGACCAGGAAGCCAAGGATGGCGATGGCCAGGGACGACATGGCCACGAAGCTGTAGCCGAAGAGCTTCTGGCGGGAGAACGTCGAGATGATCTCCGAGATCACGCCCATGGCGGGCAGGATCATGATGTAGACGGCGGGGTGCGAGTAGAACCAGAAGAGGTGCTGGAACAACACGGGATCGCCGCCCTTCGCGGGGTCGAAGAACCCGAACCCGAGGACGCGTTCGAGGAAGAGCAGCACCATGGTGATGGCGACCACCGGGGTGCCGAGGACCATGACCAGCGAGGTTGCGTAGTGAGCCCACACGAACAGGGGCAGGCGGAACCAGGTCATCCCGGGCGCGCGCATGCGGTGCACGGTGGCGATGAAGTTGACGCCGGTGAGGATGGAAGCGAAGCCGGCGATGAAGACACCGGCCACGGCAATGGCCACCCGCGACTGCGAGTAGGTGGACGAATAGGGCGGGTAGAGAGTCCAGCCGGTGTCGAGGCCGCCGGTGAGCACCGCGAAGACGGCAAGGCCGGCGCCCACCATGAAGATGTACCAGGAGGCGAGGTTGATCTTCGGGAAGGCGAGGTCCTTGGCCCCGATCATCAGGGGCATCAGGAAGTTTCCGAGCACGGCGGGAACGGCCGGGATCAGGAAGAAGAAGATCATCATCACGCCGTGCGACGTGAAGGCCTGGTTGTAGAGCTCGGAACTGAGGAAGTCGCCGGCCGGGGTCATCAGTTCGATGCGGACGAGCGAGGCGAAAAGACCACCCACAGTGAAGAACAGGGTGACCGAGAGGAAGTAGAGCAGGGCGATCCGCTTGTGGTCCTTGGTGAGGAGCCACGACTGGATCGTTGTCTCGTTGGTGAGGTAGTTTTCTTCCTCGTGGTGCGCCGAGGGGGTGTGGTTAGGCGTGCTCATGGTTCCTTAACGTCCCTTGCTTTCGCTCGCCTGGGGCGACGCGGCGGCGGGTGCGGTTCCCGGCGCGACCGGTGCGTTCTTGGGCGGTTCCGCCTTGCCGAGGGTGTCGCGAACGTAGGTGAGTAGGGCGTTCACCTGTTCCTCGGAGAGCTGGTTCAAGTAGACGGGCATCAGCGGCTCGAACCCGTTCACGATCTTGGCCGTGGGATTCACGATCGACTCCCGGATGTAGGCGTCGTCGGCGATGACCTTGGTCCCGCCCTTGAGTTCCACGGGCTTGCCGTAGAGGCCCTCGAGCATGGGTCCGCGCTGGTTGGCTCCGGCGCGGTGGCAGGAGATGCAGTTCAGCTCCTCGAAGAGCTTGGCGCCTTGCACGGCGGGAGGCAGGCCGGCATTCGGGCCGGCGAGCCAGCGCTGATAGGCGTCTTTTTCCATGACGTGCACGGTGCCGATCATTCCGGAGTGTTTGGTGCCGCAGTATTCCGCGCAGAAGATGTGGTACGAGCCCACCTTCGTGGCGTTGAACCACGTGGTGGTCATGGTGCCCGGAATCGCGTCGCGCTTGATGCGGAACGCGGGCAGGGAGAAGGCGTGGATCACGTCCTCGGAAGTGAGGAGGAGCCGCACCGGCACGCCCACGGGAACGTGGAGTTCGTTGATCTCGCGGGCCCCGCTCATGTGCTGGACCTTCCACATCCAGCGCTTGCCCACCACGTGGATGGTGATGGCGTCTTTGGGCGGGGTGTAGATCTTGAAGTAGAGCTGCACGCCCCACACGAAGAGGACGACACAGATGAGAAGCGGAATGACGCTCCAGGCGATCTCGAGCCACGCCGGAGGATGAACCTGGATGGGACGCTCAGACTCGCTCTTCCGGCGGTAGCGGAGGCCGAAGTAGAGGAAGAGGCCCACGACCAGGATCGTGAAGAAGGCGGTGATCGCCACAAGAAGCGCGTAAAGCGCATCGACCTCAACCGCGACGGTTGACGCTTGCGGCGGGAGCAGCGGGGGGAAGGACTTGCCCATGGGACTGTTCTGGTTAGGCCTCAGGCGGGAGTGTGGGAGGGAGCCGCTTTGCGTTCGCGGCGAAGGCTGAACAAGACGAAGCCCACCAGTGCGAAGACGGTGCCCACCGCGGAGAGGCGGAGGGTTCGCATGATGGCGGCGCCGTAGCGGCCGCTCGCTTCGTTGTATTGATAGCAGTAAAGAATGGCCTGGTCGACGAGCGTGCCGATGGTGCCCTCGGCGGCTTCGGTGAGACCGAGCTGCAGATCGCGCGGGAAGGGCTCGATCCCGGGGAGGAAGCGGGCCATGCGGCCATCCGCGGTGAGGAGGAGCACGCCTGAGGCGTGGGCCCACTGACGCGTTTCCTCATCCCAGTAGTAGCGATACCCAGCGCCCGCGGTGATCCGCTTGATGGAATCGGCGGCGCCGGTAAGGAAACGGAACCCGGCATCGCTGCCGGACTGGCCGTAGGCGCTCGCGATCTTCCACTTGGCCTTCTCCGACCCGGCCACGGTGTCGTTTGGATCCATGGAGATGGCAAGGAAGTTGAAATCGCGGCCCACCACGTATTTGGTGCCCTTGAGTGAAGCCACCACGCTTTCGAGCTGAAGCGAGCAGAGCATGGCGCAGGACTGGTAGTAGAAGACCACCATGGTGGGCTTGCCGGGGGCGAGAAGCGCACCGAGGGCCATGGTGGCGCCCTTCTCGTCGGTCACCATCGCATCGAGGGGAAGGGTCTCGCCGAGTTTTGGCTCGTAGCCCACTTCCTTTTGGAGGCGTTCGGAGGGGGGCTGCACCGGACCGGAGGGCCGGGAGAAGCCAGCCTGCTGAGCCGAAGCGCCCGCCGCGAGGAGCAGCACGCAGAGCGCGGAGACGAAGGTCTTCACCGCCGCGCCGCCTCGAGAGGCGCTGGCGAGGGCACGGCGACCGCAACGGGGGCGGGACCGGTGGAAGCGGGAAGTCCGCGCTCGAGGGTGAGCCTCATGGCCTCTTCGATGGGAATGCGGTAAATCCCCTTTTCGGCATCAACCACGCCGTAGCTGTTGAGGATGGCGGCCTCCTCAGCGCGGAACTTGGCCAAGTCAAGGGGCTCGCGGATCAGCAGACGCGGCCCCGGAGGAACCTGCGCGTTCTGGGGCTGGGCCATAGAGGGGCGGGTCGAGGCCTGGTCGCGCCAGGACTCGAGCGCGCGCAGGACAACGAACGCGAAAATCGCGGTGAGGATGGTGATCACTGAGATCCAGAAGAGGAACTGGTAGAGCGGACGCACAGTGGCGTCCGACTTCTCGTACTGGATTTCCGGGTTGTTAGCCTGCTTGGAGGGATCAGTGTGCATGAGCGGCCAACTCCTCCATTTCCTGAACCTGGGGATCGTGCTTCACGAGCAGAGGAGCCTTCTCGAGCTGGAGGGCGAAGAGGTAGAGCCAGGCGCCACCCACCGCTACCGGCATGAGCAGGTCGAAAGGATGCACCGAGAAGTGCTCGTGCTTGAAGATGGGAGCGATATTCCAGAAGAGATCAATGTAGCGCAGGGCGAAGAGGAGGCCCGCGACCACGGCGAGACGGCTGGCGTTCTTCTTCAGGCCGGCCGAGAGCAGGGTGAAGAAGGGCAGGAAGAAGTGCAGGCCCACCAGGAGGTAGGTGAGTTCCTTCCAGCCGCCGGCCGACCGGTGGAGGTACCAGGAGGTCTCTTCGGGCAGGTTGCCCGACCAGATGATCAGGAACTGCGAGAGGTTCACGTAACCCCACAACATCACGAAGGCGAACAGGAACTTGCCGAGATCATGGAAGAGCGTGGAGGTGGCGACCCGCGTGAACGGCGCGTGGGTGTAAAGCCGCGACATCAGCATGATGCAGACGCACCACGCAGAGAGCGCCTGGCCGACCATAAAGAGGATGCCCCAGATCGTGGAGTACCAGTGCGGGTCGAGGGACATGCCCCAGTCGACGCCCGCGAAGGTGATGACCAGGGCCTGAGCGAGGAGGCCCCAGCCAGACATGCGGCGCATCTTCTCCGCGTATTCGCGATCCCCCGTCTGGTCGTACTTCCAGGACAGCGAAGTGAGGGTACGCGCCATCAGCGCCCAGAAGAGGAAGTAGAAGACGGCGCGGGCGGTGAAGAACGGGACGTTCAGGTAAGCGCCCTTCTTTGGGACGACCTCTTCGAGGTGGTGATCGGCGGCGATGCGCACCGGATCGGCCCACGAGTAGAGGTGCGCCATTCCGAGCAGGATCGGAATGAAGAAGAGGGGCATGAAGTAGATGGTGCGTGCGCCGGCTTCGAAAAGGCGGCGGAGCAGGATGCCCCAGTGTCCACCCGACTGGTGCTGGATCATCAGCATCGACAGGCACCCGATGGAAACCCCGAACCAGAGCAGGAAGGCCGGGAGGTAGCTCTGGACGAGCTGGGCCGGATCGGAATAGCCGGTGAGGGCGAGGGCCGAGGCAACCACGGCGACGAGGCCGGCGATCCGGCGCAGAGAAACCACCGGAGCGGGCATGGTGAGCCTCGTTGCTGCGTGCTCAGGTGCGGCGGGCTCGGGGTTCACGGGTTCCTCGTGGTGGGCGGACATCAGTGGCGAGCCTCCGCGGGAGCAGCGGCTGGAGCCTTGTGATCGGCCGCGGGGGCGGCCGTTCCGCCCGAGAGCAGCGCGGCGCGTTCTTCCTCGGGGATGTCGGTCAGGGCGGCATGGCGCGAGAGCTGGAGGGCGCGCACGTAGGCGATGATGGCCCAACGATCATTCACCGGGACCTGGGGGCCGGCCGGGGGCATGACGCCGAAGCCGTTGGTGATCACGTCGAACCAGTAGCCGTTGGTTTCGTTGCGGAGCCGGTCGATGTGGTGGGAGGCCGCGACCTTGAAGCCGCGCTGAACCACCACGCCATTGCCAAGGCCGGTGGAGCCGTGGCACGGAGTGCAGAAGATCTCGTAGCGCTCGCGACCGCGTTGGAGCACGGCGGCGTCGATGGCGAAGGGGAAGGCGGTTGCGAACTTGCCGTCGATCTTGCCCCGGTTCAGGTGGTCGTCTTCACGCAGCTGGCCGCGACCCACGGTGCCCTCGACGGGCAGGCGGCCGGTGCGACCATCGGCGAAGAATGCCGACTTCGATTGCGGCTTGGCCTTGGGCTGGTTGTGCATGTCCTGGCGGCAGGCGGCGGAGAGGAGCACCGCGCTGCAGGAAAGGACGAGCAAGGAGGAGCGCGTCACGCGGGGATCTCCTTGACGAAAGTGGGACTGAGAGTCTTCAAGAACTCGGCGGTCTTCACGGCATCGAACTTAGGATCGGTGGCCTCGATGACCAGGTAGAACTTGTCGTTCGACGCGCTCTTCGCGAACTCTTCGATGTTGAAGACCGGGTGATAGGGCCGCGGAAAGCCGTTCAGGGCCAGCATGCCGAACACCGCGCCGAACGAGGCGAAGAGAATCGTCGTCTCGAACGCGGGGGGAATGAACGACACCCACGAGTGGAAAGGCCGGCCGCCGATGTTCATGGGATAGACGAGCACGGAGGACCAGTACTGGAGACCGTAGCCGGCGAGGAGGCCGGTGAGACCGCCACCGAGGACGATGGTCGGAACCCAGGAGTGATGTTGATCGAGTTCGTGGATGAGCGACTCCATCGGATAGGGGGAGTAGCCGTCGACCTTCTTATAGCCTTCGGTGCGAACCTGACGAGCCGCGCTCACCACGTCGTCGGCATTCGTGAACTCGGCCATGAGGCCGTAGACGCCCACGGGTTCAGGAGACCGGGCCCAGGCCACCGCCTGCTTGAGGTCGTGGATGAGGCGGGAGGGGGTGTAGCCGGATTCGCTCATTGCTTCACCTTCCCTTCGGCGCCGGGCAGGATCATCTTCACTTCAGACATCGGGATAGCAGGCAGGAACCGGACGAAGAGGAGCATCAGGGTGAGGAACAGTCCACCGGTGCCAATGAAGAACATCCAGTCGAAAACCGTGCCTTGGTAGTAGCCCCACGAGGAGGGCATGAAGTCGCGATAGAGCGAGGTGACGATGATGACGAACCGCTCGAGCCACATCCCGACGCCCACGAACAGGGAAACGATGAAGAGCCAGATCGTGTTGGTGCGCGCCTTCTTCGACCACAGCGTGTTCGGCACGATCACGTTGCACAGGATCAGGAGCCAGTAGGACCAGCCGTACGGGCCGCTGGTGCGGTTCTTCATCATGTACCACTCGAAGAAGTTCCCCGAGTACCAGGCCATGAAGATTTCCATGAAGTACCCGTAGGCCACGATCAGGCCGGTGGCGAGCATGACCTTGGCCATGTTCTCGATGTGGCGCATGGTGATCACGTCTTCCAGCCGATACAACCAGCGAAGCGGAATGGCGAGATTGAGAACCATGGCGAAGCCGGCGAACACCGCGCCCGCGACGAAGTAGGGCGGGAAGATGGTGGCGTGCCAGCCGGGGATCAGAGAAACCGAGAAGTCGAAGCTGACCACGGTGTGAACCGAGAGAACCAGGGGGGTCGACAGACCGGCGAGGAGCAGGTAGGCCTTCTCGTAGTTCGACCAGTGGCGCGCCGAGTTGCGCCAGCCCATGGCCGCCATGCCGTAGGCGAGCTTGGCCAGAGGATTCTTGGCACGGTCGCGCAGTGTTCCGAGGTCGGGGATCAAACCCACGTACCAGAAGAGCAGGGAGACGGTTCCGTAGGTAGACACCGCGAACACATCCCAGATCAGCGGGCTGCGGAAGTTCGGCCACAGATCCATGGTGTTGGGATAGGGCAGCAGCCAGTAGAACGCGAGCCAGGGACGACCGGTGTGGAAGAGGGGGTACTGCAACGCGCACAACACCGCGGCGAGCGTCATGGCCTCGGCGAAGCGGTTGATGGAGTTGCGCCACTTCTGCTTGAAGAGCAGGAGGATGGCGGAGATCAGGGTGCCGGCGTGGCCAATGCCGATCCACCAAACGAAGTTGATGATGTCCATCCCCCACCCGACGGGGACGTTCGGGCCCCAGAGCCCGATACCGACGAAGAGGAGTCCGACGATGGCGAAGCCCAGGCCGCCGGCCATGGAGAGGGAGATGAGAAGGGACACCCACCACGCGCGGGGCGTCGCTTTCTCGAGGGTCATGTGCGAGATCTTCTCGGTCACCGTGTCGAGCGTGTGGCCCGGGGCGAGGAGAGGGATCGGCAGGTACTTCGGATCCATGGGCGGGGTCACGACCGCCGAGGAGGTGTGGCTGCTAGCCATGATGCGACTCGCCCTCCTTGGTGCCCGGCGCCATGGCCTGAAGCTCGGGGTTGGGATTCCGCACGGAAGCCAGGTAAGTGGTGCGCGGAAGGGTGTTGAGTTCGTGAAGCAGGACGTAGTTGCGCGGCGACGCCTTCTTCTTCGAGACCGCGGAGTCGGCCTTGTTGAGGTCGCCGAACATGATGGCCTGGGTCGGACAGACCTGCTGGCAGGCCGTCTTGATCTCGCCGTCCTTGATCTCGCGATTCTCGTTGCGCGAATTGATGCGCGCTTCATTCACGCGCTGCACGCAGTAAGTGCACTTCTCCATGACACCGCGGCTGCGCACGGTGACATCGGGGTTTTTCTGGAGCTTGAGGCTTTCGGTGTCCCAGTCGGAGTAGAGGAAGAAGTTGAACCGCCGCACCTTGTAGGCGCAGTTGTTGGCGCAGTACCGCGTGCCCACGCAGCGGTTGTAGACCATGTCGTTCAGGCCTTCGTCGCTGTGGGTGGTGGCGGCGACCGGGCAAACCACTTCGCAGCTCGCGTTTTCGCACTGCATGCAGGGCACGGGTTGGTGGTGAACGGCAGGCGCTTCCGAATCGCCCTCGAAGTAGCGATCGACGCGCAGCCACTGCATCTCGCGGCCGCGCATGATCTGGTCTTTGCCCACGACCGCGATGTTGTTCTCGCTCTGGCAGGCGGTGATGCAGGCGTTGCAGCCGATGCAGGCGGAGAGGTCGATGGACATCCCCCACTTGTTGCCGTTGTACGGGTGCGGCGGATAGAGCGAAGGCTGGGGGCCCTGCTCCTTGGCGATCTGGGCGAAGGCGGGGTTGGCTTTGAACTCTTCGAAGCTGCCGGAGCGCAGAAGGCCACGGCCTTCGGCGTCTTCCATCTTCCAGTGGTCCTGGGTGCAGCCCATGGCGTACCGCGAACCCTCGCGGGTGATCGAACCCCCGGAACAGGACCAGGGAGAGGCGGAAACGCGCAGGGGCTGAACATCGATGCCCACACCCTGACCCACGCGGCCCGAGCGCTTGCGGCCCGCGCCCAGGTGAACGGTGACGGAATCATCGGGATGGCCGGGAACCACCCAGGCCGGAATGGAGACCGAGGCGCCGCCAACCTTGAGAGTGACGCGATCGACCCAGGTGCCGCGAGCCGAACCTTCGGGCTCGGGAATGGCCAGACGTTTCGCGGTTTTCGGCGAAAGCAGCGCCGCGTTGTCCCAGGTCAGCTTGGTGAGAGGCTTGGGAAGCTCCTGCATCCAGCCGTTGTTGGCGTAACGACCGTCGAGGACGTTGGGATCGAGGCGAAAGACCACATCGAGATCGCCCTGATTCGACGCGGGTTTCGCCTGCATCCACTCGCCGGCCACGGTGGCAACCGTAACCGCGGGGAAAGCCGAAGCGGGAAGGAAACCGTCGTGGACGATGCGACGCCAGGAGGTTTCGAAGTTCGCGCCGGCGGGCACCTTCGTGCGCCAGGCCGCCTGCACGATCTCGTAACCGGTGGTGGTGGAATCGCCGAGAAGCGTCTGGACCAGCTCGTGCGCGCTCTTGCCGTCGTAGAGAGGAGCGATGAGGGGCTGCTGCACGGACAGGGTTCCGTCGAAGGCGCGGGCGTCGCTCCAGGCTTCGAGGGCGTGAGCCTCGGGGATGTGCCAGTGGCACAACTCTGAGGTCTCGTCATCGAACTGGCCGAGATGAACGCGGAGCGCCACCTTGGCCTGATCCTTGAGCGCTTCGGCGAAGCCGCTGTCTCCAGGCGCGGTGACCACGGGATTTCCGCCCGCGATGAACAGCGCGGAGACCGTGCCCGCAGCCATTTCCGCAGCGAGTGCGTTGATCGAGTTCTCGGCGGAGGGCGGCAGCGCCTCGACCGGTTCGGTCATCACCACCGCGGAGCCGAGGCTTCCGAGTTTCGCGTTGATGGCGTAGGCGAGAGCGTGAACGAAGGCGGGCTGAGACTCGCCCGCGAGCACGAGAGTGCGGTTGGGGCGCGCCTTGGCGTCTCCGACCATGGCGGCCACGGTGGCCTTGACCATGGCCGAGGCGGGCAGTGCGCCCTTCTCCACCGCGAGGCCGAGTTCGACGGCCAGTTCGCGGGCGATGGCTTCGACTTCGGCCGGCCGCACCGCCATCCGGTGGTCGGCGCTGGCGCCAGTGATCGACACCGAGCTTTCGGCCACGTACAGGCGGTTCATCTCGCCGAGCGTGGGGTCGTCGGCGGCGCGGCGTGCAGCGAAGGCGCGTGCGTTCGCGATCTTGTCGCCACCCGTGCCCAGGAAGTCGGCGTCGAGGGCGATGATGACGTCGGCCTGGGCGAAGTTGTAGACGGGTTGAAGCGGGCGACCGAACGCGGCGCGGGCTCCGTCCATGGCGTGACGACGCTCGATGGCGTCGTGCACGTACCACTTGGCCAGCGGATACTGCTTGAGCAGCTCGGCGATCTGCGCGGCCAGGGTGGGCGAAGTAACGGTGGAGGTGAGGAGCCTTAGGCCCTCGCCCTTGAGCGCCTTCTGAGCCTCGAGCACGGGGCGAACGGCGGCCACGAAACCGGCCCAGGTACTCGCCTCGGTGCGGTAGAGGAAGGTCTTCGAGCGATCCGGATCGTACAGATTCAGGATCTCGGCCTGGGCGAAATGGTCGGTGGACCCAAGGCTCCCCGGATGGTCGGGGTTCCCTTCGATCTTGGTGGGTCGACCCATGTGACTTTCGACGAGCACGCCTTGCGCGGCCCCATCGGTGGAGAGGACGGTGGCGAAGTAAACGGGCTTGCCCGGGATGAACTGCTCGGGCGCCTTCACGTAGGGGACGATGGCTTCGGCGGGCTGACGGGTGCAGGCCGAGGAGAGTCCGGCGAGGGCCACGGACGCGCCCATCAACTGAAGGAACTGACGGCGGCCGTCGGGATCGGTGAACTCGGAGGCCTTTTCCGGGAACTCGCGGTGCAGCCAGACCTTGATGTCTTCGGAATCGGTGAGCTCGTCGAGGCTCCGCCAGAACTTGGGCTTGGCCCCGGAGGCGCCCTTCGAAACGCGGGTCACTTGCGAAATCGGTATGTGAACGTCGCTCATTGGTTCCGTTCCGGGGTTCCGTTCTATGGTCCGTTCCACGCGCCTAGCGATGGCAGGTGGAGCAGGAAAGACGAGGTTTGGCTTGGTATTCGGCCTTGAGCTTCAGGCCCACTTCGAGCTGGTTGGCCGGGGGATTCCACACCGGCGCGTTCACTTCGGATTTCGGCCGGAGGAACTTCTCGGGATAACGGTGGCAGTCGAGGCACCAGTTCATCTGCATGGAGGTGGCCTGGTAGACGAGCGGCATCTGTCCGACCTGACCGTGGCAGGTGGTGCAGCCCACGCCCTTGTTCACGTGGGCGGAGTGGTTGAAGTAGGTGAAATCGGGAAGATCGTTGACCTTGCGCCACTCGAGCGACTTGCCGGAGCGATAACTCTCGCGCACCGCTTCGAGCATGGGGGCCTGGGCCCAGATTTGCGAATGGCAGTTCATGCAGGTCTGGGTGGGCGGAACGGATGCGGCGGCCGAGGTTTCGACCGAAGTATGGCAATACCGGCAATCGATCCCTATACCCGTGGTGTGATGGTTGTGGGAGAAGGGCACAGGCTGGTCGTAGGGCGTGCCCTGCCCCGTGGCGTATCCGGAACGCGCCAGAAGGAACAGAGCGAGAAGGACGGTTCCGCCCGCCACCGCACCGGCGGCGAGGCTTGCGTGAGACAGTCCATTGGCTTGCTTCGGGAAGAGTTGCGCCATGACGTAATGGCGGATTCTATGTGCGCCTTGCTTGGCCAATCAAGAGCCTCGAACGTTTTTGATTCCTAAGTCCCTTGCTCGCAGGGGTGAAAAAGGGGGCAGGGCGTGGACTCGCAAGCCGATTCGTGTTCCACTGCGCCGCCTGATCCTGATGATGATGATGAGAACAGTCGGCCCGTCGTGATCCGCAAATCGGGCAAGGAGAAGATGCACGCGCGGAATCGCTTCCGCTCTGGATACGACTTCAAAGAACTCACGCGAACGAGCCCGGCCCTCGCCCGCTTCGTCCGGCCGAACCCGTGGGGCGACATCTCCGTCGATTTCGCCGACCCGGAAGCTGTGAAGGCCCTGAATCAGGCCCTGCTCGCCCACGCCTATGGAGTTAAGGCCTGGGATCTGCCGCAGGGGTATCTGTGCCCGCCCATCCCTGGACGGAGCGACTACCTGCATCATCTTGCCGACCTCATCGCGGATGGCGACGCCATCCCGCGCGGGCCGGGCGTGACCGTGCTCGACATCGGAACCGGGGCGAGCGCCGCCTATCCGCTCATCGGGACGAGCGAGTATGGCTGGCGCTTCGTTGGTTCGGAAGTCGATTCCGTCGCCTTGCGCTGGGCCCAGGGCCTGGTGCAGGCTCAGGCGGAAGTGCGCGGCCTCATCGAGATCCGCGCGCAGTCGGACTCGACCCAGTGTTTCAAGGGAGTCATCCTTCCGGGGGAGTTCTTCACTGCCACTATGTGCAACCCGCCGTTTCACGGATCCGCGGCGGAGGCCTTCGCGGGCAATCTGCGCAAGCGGCTGAACCTTCGGGCCGGGAAGCCGGGAGTGGAGGCGCGAAACTTCGGCGGGCGGGCGGGCGAACTGTGGTGCCCGGGCGGCGAACTCGGCTTCGCCCTGCGGATGATCGGGCAGAGCGTCGCGGTCCACGATCGCTGCCGCTGGTTCACCATTCTGGTTTCGAAGAGCGTGCATCTCCCCCGCCTGCGCGAGGCCCTCGAGGCGGTGAACGTGGCCGCCATGAAGACGATCGACATGGGCCAAGGCCAGAAACAAAGCCGGCTGCTGGCCTGGACCTTCCGGGAGGCCGCTCGGCCGCGCGTCTGAACCGCGGGCGGCCTCAGGGCTTCAGGGAAACCAGAACGATGACGAGGTTGAAGAATCCGCCGAAAACCAGAGGGGCGATGAACCCCATGATCGCGGCGTCTGGATCCTTCGGTTGCAGGAATATAAAGAGGCCCACGGCCATGGCCACCGCGATCACGTCGATCACGACCATCAGGGCGATGCGGGGCTTGGAAATCCGACGGGGTGGTGTGGTCTCGGTCATGGAAGCGCAATTATCCGCCAGGGACGCACGACCCGCCCAAGACCCTCATCAACAACAATGGGCGTTCGGTTCGCGAATTGATACACTTTCAGCGCATTATTCCCTGAGGAGATACAAGGAAGTCTTATGACCTACGTTATTGCCGAGCCCTGCATCGGAACCAAGGACACCGCCTGCGTCGAAGTCTGCCCCGTCGACTGTATCCATCCCAAGAAGGACGCCCCCGAGCACGCGGCGTCCACCATGCTTTACATCGATCCCGACTCCTGCATCGACTGCGGCGCCTGCGTCCCCGTCTGCCCCGTCCAGGCCATCTTTCCTCAGGACGAGCTTCCCGACAACTGGAAGCACTACACCGAGATCAACGCCAAGTACTTCCAGAAGTAGAGGCCTCGATCACGAGGAAAAACTGAATGACCGACTTCCGCGTTCGCTTCGGCAAACCCGCGAAACTCGGTCAGGATGCCGCTCTGGCCCTCGAGGACTACGCTCGGGCCATCTCCTCGTGCGACGCGGTGGTGGTCTTCGACGCCGCCCACAAGGTCACCGGAGTGGCCCTCGCCGCGGGCCAGAAACCTGTTCCCGATTCGGTGAGCCAGGACATCCAGATGTTCTTCGATTCGCTCACTGCCGAGAACGCGGACAAGCTGGGCTGGTCTTAACCACCGCCTCCCGGCGGGTCTGAAGAGGCGCCATCCAAAGGCGCCCGTCTCCCCACAACTTCCTGCGGATCCAGATCACTATGCGCACGCGTCGACGTTTTCTCTTCTCCCTCTCCGCCGCCATCCCTCTGCTGAATTGCGCTTCCCTGCCCGCAGACGCCACGCGCAGGGCCGGAGGGGCGGGTGACTCGACCACGGGGTCGAGCCCCGCATGGCGCCCGGAAGGGACATCCTCTTCGGAGAAACCACCGGCAAGCCCTGCCCCGTCACCTTCCGCGGGCGATCGCTACACCTGCCCGATGCACCCCGAGGTCGATGAACCCAAGCCGGGAGTGTGCCCGAAGTGCGGCATGGACCTCGTGCTCAGGAAGAAGGGCGGATCGAAGTGAATCAGCGACGAACAGCGGCCACGGTTGTGGCGCTTTGCACCCTCGCTTCCGGCTGCGCCATCAATCCTCGTCCGAGTTTCAATGAAACCAGCGCGGAAGTCCGCACCCGCACCGGCCTTGAAACCACGTGGATGAGGAGCGAAGCCGAGGAACGTGTGGCACTCGAACGGGTGCGCGAAATCCTCGCCCAGCCCTTGTCGCCACGGCACGCCGCCCAGATCGCCCTGATCAACAATCGCGCTTTGCAGGCGCGGCTCGAGGAGCTGGGCATCGCCCAGGCGAATCGCGCCGCCGCGTCGCTTCCAGGAAATCCGGAGATCGAGGGGTTCCTGGGCTGGCCCTCGGAGAAATCACACGGGAAGACCATCGAGCTCGGTTTCGGTCTCGATGTCCTCGACCTCTTCATCCTCCCCTCGAGGAAGCGTCTGGCCGACCTCGAACTGAAACAGACGAAGGCCCTCGCCGGCGACGAAATTCTGAGAGTGGCGTCGCGGGCTCAGGTCGAGGTTCTCGAGTTGCAGGCCCTCGAGGCGACACTCAAAGGAACCAGCGAGGCCCTCGAGATCGAAGAGGCGCTCACAGAATTCGCGGAGGCGCGTTTCAAAGCCGGCACCTTGTCGGAGCTTGAATACGAGGAGGAGAGCGCGCATCGCGACGCCCTGCGGGCGGAGCGCGCGAAACTGGAACTGGAAACCCGACGTCAGCGCGAGGCCATCAATCAGACCCTGAGCTTGTGGGGTGATCTCACCGCCTGGACAGCAGCGCCCCTTGAGGCCGCATTGCCCGCAACCGATCCGGCGGGCTCCGAGCTCGAGCAGGTGGCCCTCGAGCAGCGCTTCGACCTCGCCGCCGCGCGCGCCGCCATCGATCTGCTCGAAGGATCGTTGCGGCTTCAAAAGAAAACGCGTTTCCTGCCCGCGGGAATCCACGTCGGGGCTCGCACCGAGAAGGAGGACGGTGTGAGGATCACCGGACCCTCGCTTCAGCTTCAGCTTCCCATCTTCAATCAAGGACGCGCCGAGTCGTCGCGTCTTGAAGCCATGTACTTCCAGGCCCAGCGTCTTTTCGAGGACGGTGCGGCCCGGGCCCGGGCAGAGGTTCGCGAGAAGCGCGACCAGCTCCTCGGTTCGCGAGCCCTCGTGGAGTACCACGAGAGAGTGGCGGCGCCGCGCAAGAAGCGGATCGTCGAGATGACGCGGGGCTACTACAACATGATGCTCAAGGGAGCGGACGCGTTGCTCCGCGCACGGCGCGACGAGATCGAGGCCGAGGCTTCGGGAATTGAGGCGCGGCGGTCGTACTGGGTGGCCCGCACCGAACTGGCCCTGGCATTGGGCGGCGCAATCCCCGGCCTCGCCGAAGGAGACAAGCGATGATTTCAAGACGTCACTATTTGAGCGGCATCGTCGCTGCCTCGGCCCTGCTGAAGGCGCGAGCCGGTTCGGCCCTGGGAATGAACGCCCGCGTCGGCAAAGCCGCGTATACCGAGGTGGTGACGCCGAACGGTTCGACCCTGCCCTTCACCATGAATGGCGGGGTCAAGGAGTTCCGCCTCACCGCCGAGCCCGTGGTGCGCGAGTTCGCCCCGGGCATGAACGTGAACTGCTGGGGCTACAACGGGTCGACGCCCGGGCCGACGATCGAAGCGGTCGAGGGAGACCGCGTCCGCCTCTTCGTCACCAATAAACTGCCCGAGCACACCACGATGCACTGGCACGGAATCCTGCTTCCCTCGGGCATGGACGGCGTGGGCGGCCTCAACCAGCCGCATATCAAACCGGGCGAGACCTTCGTTTACGAGTTCATACTGCGCCAACACGGCACCCACATGTATCACCCGCACGCCGACGAGGCGGTGCAGATGGCTCTCGGCATGTTCGGCTTTCTCATCATCCATCCCAAGGCTCCGAAGCGGAAGATCGATCGCGACTTCTGCGTGTTCCCCATGGAGTGGCGGGTGGAGCCTGGGACCATGACTCCGAATCCGAGCGTCATGCTCGACTTCAACGCCTTCACCTTCAACGGCAAGTGCTTCCCCGGCACCGGGCCGCTGGTGGTGAAAACCGGCGACCGGGTTCGGGTGCGTCTCGCCAACGTGTCGATGGACTCCCATCCTATTCACTTCCACGGGCATCGGTGGTGGGTCACCGAAACGGATGGCGGCCAGATTCCGGAGAGCGGCTGGTGGCCCGAGACCACGGTGAATGTTCCACCCGGCACCACACGTACTGTGGAGTTCGTGGCCGACAATCCCGGCGACTGGGCCTTCCACTGTCACAAGTCGCACCACGCGATGAACGCCATGGAGCACGACATTCCCAATGTGCTCGGAGTCGATCAGACCAAACTGAAGGACGCCCTCGATCGTTTCGTCCCCGGCTCGATGGTGATGGGAACCACGGGCATGGCCGAACACGCCGAGCACGCCGACCATCTCTCGGGCGCGGTACCGAACACCCTGCCGATGATGATGGGCACGGGACCTTTCGGCCCGCTGGAGATGGGAGGGATGTTCACGGTCCTCAAGGTCCGCGATCGGCTGGATTCCTATGACGTCGATCCCGGCTGGTACGACTACCCCGAAGGCACGGTGGCGCGAAAAGTCGAATAGCCCACCGGTCGCTGAGCCGTCGTAGGGCGATCAGTCGAAGCGACCGCGCTCGAAAGCCCGGGCCTGACGCGCCTGCCACAGATGGCGGCGCTCGTGAACAAGGGTGATCCGAAGCGCGGCGTAGACGTTGTACTTCACACGCGCGTCGAAGGGCGACGCGATCTTCACGCTGGTGGTGGCGAGACCACTGGCGCGATCGATGAGCGCGGCCAGTTTCACGTTCGCTTCGCGCAATCGATCGACGAGAGTCAGCGGATCGCCGGTTGCGAGAGGCTCGAAGGGCTTCGAGGTGCGGCTCTTCATCCGGGGTGGCGGCTCGAGTGCTTTCACCAGCATCCATCCCATGAAGCCGAGGGCGGATGGCCGGCTCGCCTTGCCGCCCGCGCGCTCGAGTTTCGCCACCGCATCGTCGACGAGAGGCAGCATGGCCTCCGCGGTCAGGATCAGGTGCTGCAAATTCTCCGCGACACTCCATGAGGAAGGGCCGGGCCGTTTCTCGAGAGCGGCTTCCTCGAGTCCCGCGGTGACGGATTGAATTTCCTCGTCGAGCGCACGCAACTCTTCCTTCAGCCGGCGAGCCTGTTCGGGGGTCATGGCCGCGGCAGCATACCGCTGGCCCTGAACGACTTCACGCCGGCGAGGACGATCCACCACGCGAGGCCCTGAGGTCCGAAGGTTGAAATCGGGAACATTTACCGAAGTCGGAAAGAAGGTGAATTGGCCTGTGCCCTTAAACGATATTTAATCAGGTACTTAAGAAGGGACTCGATCTTGCTCAGATTCTTCTTGCCCACGAAAGAGGAATGAAATGTCCACCTTGACCCCGATCGCTCAAGTCCCCAGCTTCAGATTGCCCCCCCACTCCCCTGAGAGCGTCCCGGTGAACATGGGCCGCCTTCTCGAGATGGCGGATGATGACCCGGTTCAGCTCCGTGAACTCGTAGGGATGTACGTCAAAGAGTCGACGGATGTCATGCGTAACCTCAAGGTCTCGGTTCAGGCTGGGGACTGGGATCAGACCGAGCGTCTTGCGCACCGCCTTGGAGGTACGAGCGCGGTGTGCGGAATGATCCCAATCGTTCGCCCCTTGCGCGATCTCGAAATGACGGCCAAGGCCGGGCACCGGTCCTTCAATGAGATGCTGCTGGTCGAGGCCAGCCGTGAACACGCCCGTGTCACCGAATATCTCGAAGGACTCGGCCTCACCGAGGTCGCTCAATGAAACGCATCCTGATCATCGAAGATGATCCGCTCATCTCCAGGGTCTACTCGACGAAGTATGAGTCGGCCGGTTTTGAGATCGCCACCGCGGCGGACGGCCAGGAGGGATTGGACAAGCTCAAGAGCTTCAAGCCCGACCTCGTCCATCTCGATCTGACGATACCCAAGGTAAACGGCGCCGACATCATCAAGTACATCCGCAGCCAGCCCGAGACGGTGTCGCTGCCGGTGGTGGTTCTATCCAACACCTATCAGAACCGACTCGTGAAAGAAGCGCTCGAGGCCGGAGCATCCGAATGCGTATCGAAGGCGACCTCCACGCCCAAGATGATGCTGGCCGTCGTCGAGAAGTACCGGGCGCGCGCCGTGGCAGCGAAGGCCGCGGCGACCGCGGAGGCCGCTCCCTCGTTCCCGCCCGAGAATGCGCCCGAAACCGAAACGACCGTTACCACGAAGATTCAAAGACACGCAGCTCTCCATAGCGAGATAGCCCAGGGCTTCCTTGAGCGCGCGCCCATGAAGCTCACGGCTCTGCGCGAAAGGGTGGCTCCGCTTTTCCTCATCGACAAGAGCTCTCGTTTGGCGGATCTCTCCGAGCTTTACCGAATCTCGGAGTCGTTCGCGGGCCAGGCGGCAGTGGCGGGCTTCGAAGAGGTTTCCCAGGCTTCTTACGCCCTGGCCGCACTTTTGCACGAGCTCGTCGAAGACCCGACCGCGTTGACCTCTTCGTGCCTCTACACGATCATCGGCGCGAGCGATTTCCTCTCCGCGCTTCTCGAGCGAACGACCGCGGAGCCCGTCGCCCATCGAACGGCTTCCGTGATGGTGATCGACGACGATCCCCTGTGCCGCCGAGCGGTGTGCCTGGCCCTCGCTCGCCTCAAGGTGGTAACACTCAGCGTGGACGATCCACGGGTCGCGCTGCGGCTGCTTTCGGAGAACCGCTTCAGTCTGGTCTTCGTGGACGTCGAAATGCCCGGCATGAGCGGCTTCGAGTTCTGTCGGGAACTGCGGAAGCTCCCCGCTCACGAGGCCACGCCGGTAGCGTTCGTCACGGGGGTCGCAGATGAAGCGGCGAGGAAGCAGGCGATGGACAGCGGGGCCAACGACCTGATCGCAAAGCCCTTCCTGCCCATGGAACTCGCAGTCAAGGCCTTGACGTTGCTGCGCTGAGGGACCTGGCAACCCCCGCTCCAACGGCTGAGATGCGTCCACACTTGGGCGACATGGTACGATTCCGGCCCCTCAAGCGCCTCGGTTTCCGACTTGAGCGGCGTGTTTTCGGGCCGATGTAGCTCAGTGGTAGAGCAGCTGATTCGTAATCAGCAGGTCGTGAGTTCAAATCTCACCGTCGGCTCCACCGCCCGAAGGGCGGCGAGCCTGTGGTGAGATTCTCCTCCCTGAGTTGCCAGTAGCTTCGANNGCGAGCCTCTGGTGAGATTCTCCTCCCTGTCCCGTGGCGTGAAGCGCCGCCACTACGAGATCGCTCGCGGCGGCGCTACCGAGTGCGTTGCCATTCTTGACCTGGCTTCAGCGCTCGGGTTCGAAGGCGCTCCCACGGACGCGCGTGCGCTATTCACGCGGGCAGCGATGATGCTCTCGAAGCTCGAGGCTCGGTTTCGTTGAGCCCGTTCTCTTGCGACTCATGCGGTCGAACTGACCCATCCGGCGGCGGAATATTTGACGAGGAACGGACGGGTTCGGGGTCGGGATCGGGTTCGGGGTCGGGTTCTGGTCGCGCGGCGAGCCTATGATTGTTGGGTTGCCTGATGCCTCCCACGCTCCACCGATTGGGACCCAACCGACCACATGCGCATCCTCCTGACGACGCATGCCTTCCTCCCCGACTCCGTGGCCGGGGTCGAGGTCTATACGGCGCGACTGGCCACGGCTTTGCTGGGGCTTGGTCACACAGTGAGAGTGGTCACCGCTGCCCATGATCTTGCCGCCGAGCCCTACTCCGTCCGCCGGCGAAATGTCGGGCCCCTCGACGTCGTCGAGATCGTCAACGCGCACGCGGAAGGAACCCTCGAGGCGACCTATCGCAATGCCGCGATCGACCGCATCCTGCACGAACTGATCCTCGAGTTCCGCCCGGACTGCGTCCATGCCCAGCATCTGCTCAATCTCTCGAGCGGCCTCTTGGAGTCGGCCTCGTCGCTTCGGCTCCCGATCTTTCTGACCCTTCACGACTACTGGCTCTCCTGTCCGCGCGACGGTCTGCGCATGCGAGAGGACGGGGAGCTGTGCGTTTCTGTGAACCATGGCACCTGCGCCTCGTGCCTCGCCGACAGTCCTTATCTGCCGCCGCCGTTGCAACGAGGTGCTGTCCGCGCCGCCCGACTCGCGGGTCTTGGCCGCTTCCTGCACCTCGCCCGGCGAGTGTGGCCACGAACCACCCTCCGAATCCTCTCTGCCCTGCGTCGAACGCGCCCGGCCGAACTTTCGCAGCTCTCGGCGGACCTGGACCGAAGGGACGATCACCTGAGGGAGCGAGTCGCCACCGCCACCGCTATCCTGGCACCTACCCGTTTCGCGAGGGATCGGGCCATCGAGTGGGGCGCGCCCGAAGACCGGGTGCGCGTTCTTCTTCTCGGCGCCATCACGGGCCCGACCCAAAGCCGCGAGGCCGGTCCGCGACGGCGCTTCGCTTACCTGGGCACGGTCGCGCCCCACAAGGGCCTGCACGTTCTAATCGAAGCACTCATGGGCTTGTCGAGGCGCGACTGGAGCCTCGACATCGTCGGCAACGCGGGAATCAACCCTGGCTATACCGCACGTCTCCGGACGCTCGCCCAGAATGACGAGCGGATCCGCTTCCTGGGCTCCGTTCCGCCCTCGCAGCACGAGCGCATCTGGCCATCTATCGACGTGCTGGTCCTGCCTTCCCTGTGGTGGGAGAACTCTCCTCTCTCCGTCCTCGAGGCCCTCGCAGCCGGCATTCCGGTCGTCGCGTCCGGGACCGGGGGCGTACCAGAGATCCTGCCGCCCGGGGCCGGAGCCTTGGTGCCCCCCGGGGATGTCGAAGCGCTCCGAGCTGTTCTGGGGGACGTGCTCGAGGGCCGCCTCTTTTCCGGCCCACTCGACCCGCTCCCCCTGAAGACCGCCCACGAGGGCGCCGTGGAACTCTCCGCTCTCTACGCCGGGGCCATCGCGCAATGAGTCGGGGGCGGGTGGGAGTGGTCGTTCTCGATTTCGGTCGGCCCAATGACGCGGCTCGCGCCGCAGCCTCGGCACGCTCCGCGGACACACGCGTGCTGATCGTCGAGAACGGCGTCGGACCGGGCATCGCCTCGGATGAAAATCACCTTCGTTTGCCGGAAAACCGGGGCTTCGCCGGAGGCATGAACGCGGGACTGAAGCACCTTCTGGCGGAGGGCTGTGACCGACTTCTCCTTCTCAACAGCGACGCCGTGTTGGAGCCCAATTGCCTCGGGCTTCTCGCGGACGCAGTGGAGGATCCCGGACTCGCGGCGGTCTCGCCGGTGATCCACCGGAAGAGCGACGGCCGAGTCGAGTCGCGAGGCGTGAGCGTCGACTTACGTTGGGGCCGCGTGCGACTTCTTGGCCACGGAGAGAATCCTCGCGACGAAGAGGGTGTTGTTCCCGTTGCGGCGCTCTCGGGCGCCGTCCTCATGCTCCACCGCCGAGCACTCGAACGTGTCGGCCTTCTGGACGAAGACTATTTCTTCTCCTTCGAAGATCTCGACTGGTGCATCCGCGCCGGGCAAGCCGGTCTTGGCCTGCAAGTCGTGCTCGGTGCGCGAGCGCGCCATGCCGGGAGCCAGAGCATCGGCCCTGGCTCCTCAGATCGCTTCTACTACTCGGCCCGGAATCACGTCCGCTTCCTCAGCCGTCATCGACACGCCTCTCGTATCCCGCTCAGGCTGCGGTTAGGTGCGGTCGCAGTCCTGGAGTTTGCGCACGCTTTGAGGCAGAGTCATACCGGCCGCAGACGGGCCGTTCGGGCCGTCCTGGCCGGTCTTATGGACGCCCGCCGAGGACGTTTTGGTCCACGATTGCCCGCTTCACAAGCGGCGACGTTTGTTTTTGGCCAAGCCGCCGAGACAGGGTCGGACGGCGGCCACAACGACCGGAGGTCCTTGTGACCCATGCGGCTCGAACAGCGATAATCGATGGGCATGAACGCCCCGGACCGCTCGCCGCCGCTTCGGTCGCACGCCTCTCACTCGTCCCGTGAGACGCTCTCGCGCGGCGCGAAGGTGGGGTTGACCGCCCTCCTCCTCATTGCTTCGGCGTGCGTTTTTCGATGGAGCGACGCGTCGCTCGACATCGATGACGCCCTCATCACGTACCGGTATGCCGAGAACCTGGCGGCCGGAGAGTCCTTCTCGTACAACCGTGGAGAGCGGATCATTGGTACGAGCACGCCCCTCTATACCCTGCTGCTGGCGGCGGGGCGTCTGGCCGGCATCCCGGTGATCGAGGCGAGCAACGCGATCAATCTCCTGGCGTCGGTGGCCAGCGTGGGTCTGACGCTGGCGCTGACGCTGGCCCTCACCGGCTCTTTCGCCGCGGGTCTCGTCGCCGGCGCCGTCCTCCTTAGCGCTTCTCCCTTCGTCCGCTACTCAATGGCGGGGATGGAAACGCCGCTCTACACCCTCGTGATCCTCGCGGCGCTTCTCGCGGTCGTGCGCCGCCAGGCCTCCCTCGCCGCCGTGCTGGCGGGCCTTGCCGTGTTGATGCGCCTCGATGGGCTGGCGGTGGCCGCCGCGGTGTGTCTGGCCTACATGATCGAGCGCCGCCGCCTTCCCCTTCGCGAGTGCCTTGTGATCGTGGCCCTCGTTCTGCCCTGGCTGGTCTTCGCGACGGTGTGGTCCGGTTCGCCACTCCCGCATTCGCTCCTGGCGAAACGACTGCACCTCGCTACGGATGGCGGCAACCGTTTCTGGATCTGGCACTGGCTCTTCGTCCAGCCGTGGTCGGGCGCCTGGTTCCTGCTCCCGTTCGCGGCCGTCGGGCTGCTGCGATCCTTGACCCGAGGAGCGCTGGCCCAAGGATGGATCGCGAGCCTTCTCTTCCTCGGTCTCTATCTCGTGGCCTACACCCTGGTGGCGATCCCGTTCTACGAGTGGTATCTGATGCCGGTCCTGCCCGTGCTCGCCGTGCTCTCGGCGTCCGGAATGTGGGCGTCCGTCTCGTTCATCGCGCGACGGCTACCGGCTTTGGCGCAGTCGAGTCTCCTCGGCCTCGTGGCCCTGGCAGTGCTCGTTCCCCACTTTCGCGAGATGAGGTCGTCGGTCGCGGCATTCAAGGAGTACGTTGAAAAAGTAGAGGGCACGCGTGTGGCCGTGGGCCTCTGGCTGCGCGAGCGGTCGCGCGAGCGAGACAGCATCGGCACAGGCGCCATCGGCCACGTGGGCTACGCGAGCCGGCGCCGCATCGTGGATATGGGCCGCCTCGTGACGCCGCTGGGTGACGAGCCCGGCACCCTGAGGGCCGACTACTACGCGTTCGAAGAGCCGATCGATGAGCCCGGCTGCTCGCCGCTGCGTGTCTTCGAGACGCACCTCTCCGTTGAGCCGAAGCAGATCACGATCTGGACGTGCGTTCCAGAACCTTGAACCCGAGAGATCCCGGATTCTGTCGGGCCGTGCTCCTCATCACGCCGGATCCCCCACGTGGTAGCCCACCGGAACTGCTGAGCCTGGCGGTCGTCGAAGACATGGTGGCTCTGCGGTGGAGGTTGCGGGAACCTACGCCGGCCCGGTTTGTCATGAGCCTGGACTGGATCGATGAGGCCGGACAGGTCCTGGGGCGAATCGAGCGGCCCCTGGGGGAACGGTCGGTCTGGGGGAGCCATCCCACCGGCGACTGGCGCGGCGGAGAGGTGGTCCAGGATCTCGTCCCCCTGCCCGCAACAAAGCCGTCGCGCCTGGCCGCGCATCTGTCGCTGTACACAACAGCGGCAGGGAGCCGCGAGATCGCGTCCTCTGTCCTGGCCAGCGATGCCCTGGGTCGCCTCGTCTTGCCCCTCTCCCTCGACGCCTCTTTCGGAGGGCAGAGGTGGATATCCTCAGCATGAGCCCCGGCGAGGCGCGACTTCTCGTGGACAGCCCGGCCGACGGACTGCTCATCCACGGCTCGAACATGTCCTCGGGAAGGACCGCCACGGTTGACCATGTGTCGGTACCGGTCTACCGCGCGGACGGCCTCGTACAGGCGATTCCCCTCCCGAGGGGCCGCCACGAGGTACGGTTTCGCTACCGTCCGTTGTCCGTGATTCTGGGCGCCATGGTGAGCCTGCTGAGCGCCTCGCTCCTGACCGTCGCCATGGTGCGGCCGGCCTGGCTGGCCGCCAGGATCGAACGCCGCTGGAACGTTGCCCCGGTGGCACTGCCGTTAGACTGACAGTGAAATGCGCCTGTGAACTCCGAACTCCTCATCACCTTGCCGGCCCTCAATGAGGCCAACAATCTGCCCGAGGTCTTAGGCTCTTTGCGTGCGTCCTGGCCGGAAGCCGCCCTGCTCGTCGTCGACGATGCGTCCACCGACACCACCGCCGCGGTGGCCCGCGCCTGTGGGGCCCTCGTCGCCACCCTGCCGTTCCGCCTCGGCTACGGCGGCGCGGTCCAGGCCGGGATCAAGTACGGACTCATGCACTGCTTCAAGGTGGTGGTGACTTTCGATGCCGACGGTCAGCACGATCCCGCGGATGTCGGCCCTTTGGTCGAAGCCGTTCGAGGCGGCGCCGACCTCGCGATCGGGTCGCGCGCCCTGGCGCCCGAGTCGTACCGTGGAGGCTTCGCGCGACAATGGGGCCGCAGCCTCTTCGCGAGCCTGACCCGTGGCCTCACCGGCCTGAGCCTCACGGACCCTACCTCCGGGCTCAAGGCCTTGGGCCCCCGTGGCCAGGCCCTTTTCGCCCTCTCCCGTTTCCCGGACCGTTACCCCGATGCCGACGCTCTCGTTCTCGCTCGCCGGGCGCGGCTCACGATCACCGAGCGACCAGCCCGGATGCGACCCTCCCGTAACCGACAGAGCATGCACGGCGGCATAGGGGCGGTTGCCTACGTATTCAACATGCTCTTCTCCCTCTTCGTGGCCACGACCGGCCGCGATCTCCATCGGAAGGAGTGACGGTGCCGACACGTCAGATCGTCGTTTTCCTCGCCCTCGTGCTCGTTCTATTCGTCGCTATCGTCGAGCTGGCCCGGCGACGCGTTCTTCGGGTGGAATACTCCTGGCTCTGGATAGCGTCCTGTTTGACGACCGTCCTCCTCATCCTTCGCTACGACATCCTCGTCAAACTGACCGACTTCGTGGGCGCCGTGATCCCCACCTCGACCCTGTTCTTCCTTTGCATCCTCTACCTGGCCCTGCTCTGCCTTCACTATTCGATCCGCATCTCGGCCCTGACGCACCAGGTCAAGGACCTGGCTCAGGAGGTGGCTCTCCTCCGAATGGGCCTCACCCGCCCCGACAGCTCTCCCGCCACTACGCCCGAGCCGCGCTTGAAGTAGCGATTCGAGGCCTTCCGCCGCGGCGGAAGGGTGATCACCCGAGGGCGAGATGAGAGGAGATGGATCAGCCGCCGGCCTCTGACGTGACACGCATCTCATCCACGCGAACCAGGCAGTAGTCAATCGAGGCCTGGCCCTCCGGAATCGTCACCTGCAGCGCCAGACGGCGCCCCTCGGGGACGTACACGGCGGCAGCGAACGTGGCAGGCAGAGTTCCGGGGCGGCTCACGATCGGGGTAGCGTCTTCGACGCGGCCGAGGGCCACCGATCCGAGGCTCAACTCGACGCCCTGGCAGCGTGGATCGAAGAAGGTGAGGGCGCCTCGGACTTTGAGCGGCCCGCCGACCTTGCCAAGATAAACAGCGACGGTCGCTGCCGAGGCGTCGCGCGGCGTCGGGTGAAGCACGATACGAGTCGCGGAGTGGGCGAGTGGGGTCACCCAGGCCGGGAAGCTACCGCCAACCATGACCCAGTCGGGATGAGTTGAAGCGGGGTCGGGGATCGCGCGCTCGAACAACTGCAGCGTTTCGAGCCCATGCTCGGGTGACGTCGGACGCACGCGGCGAAACACCTCCACCTTGACGCCCCACCGCAAGTCGAAGGTCTCCCGTTGCCGCTCGAAGTCCCGCGCGATGCCGACGCGATCCTTGAACATCGCATAGCTGACCGAAAGGAGATCCTGCTCCTGGGGATCGAGGTGGAGTTGAAGGGGGATGGCGAGGACCACGCACTGGGCGGTGAGGAGCCGCGAGATCGGATAAGAGTCGCGGGTGTCGACCTCGGGGGTCGGCAGAACCCTCAGCCGCGTGTTCTCACGCGCGTAGAACTGGCGCTCCGCCTGAACGAGAAGGTCCGAGTTCAGCGTGTATGACGAGGCGACGACGAAGACCGGTTCGTCCGGGCCGCACGTCGCACGCAATCGGTCGACAAGCGAGCGCAGGGCCCCAAGATCGTCTCGGGAAAAGGGAGAAACGGCAGCAGGGAGCGCCTTTCGCCATACCGGAGCGGGGTCCGACGAGCGCCCCAGGCTGAGGCCGAACGACGCCACGATGTAGATGATGCCGAGAATCAACCATGCGCGGGTAAGGCGAGACCCACTCCAGAGCGTCCAACCAAGGGCCACCAGGCCGACCACGACGGCCGGCGCTATGTGGAAGCCGTACTGGATGCCGACTTGGCGGATGAAGAGGCTCCACACCGCCGCTGCGATCAGGCCCTCGGTTGCCACGAACAGCGCCGCGGGTCCTCGCAGAAGACCCGAGCGGAAACCCAGCGCGAAGCCGGCGGCGGCCGCCAGCGCGACGGGAATGCCGAAGGGCAGGACGAAGGAATAGGCCACCTCGGGAACCGGAAGCAGGTACCCTCGATAAAGGTCGTAGTAGTCGCGCGTGAGGACGAGCCTCACGAAGGGCATCGCGAAAATCAGGGCGAACGCCAGCCCCGCGGCGGCGGTGAGGGATGCGACCCATGCGGTCCTGGCGACGACGCGGCGCGCCTGGACGGACGGCTCGAGGAGACGTCGTTCCCGATAACACACAACCGCCATCGTGAGGAGAAAGACCGGAACGGTCACGAGGAAGTGGCGTCGTAGGAGAACTGCGTTCGCCAGACATACGCCGATCAGCGCCGGCTGCCACCACCGCGCGAGAGCGGCGTCGGCCAGGTAGGCCAACATGGCCAGTGCGAACAGGAGCGCCGCGGCGCTGTCCGGGTATCCACGCAGCACGGGGGCCCACAGGCCCGGCAACAACAAAGCAACCGAGGTGGTCGCCCACACGACCCGCCGTCGGGAGGCGCGCGCGGTGAACGCAGCGATCCCGCCCAGCACCACCACATACGGGACGTGGTAGACGAGGGCCACGGACAGCACGTAGGTGAGCCGCGACGATCCGAAGAGCGCGTGCAGCGGCGCCAGGGGGACGGCGAAGAGCGCGTTGTAGCTCTGGGACAGCGTGCCGTGGATGTACGTGATGCCGGCGGAAGCCGATTGTCCGAAGGCCCTGGCCGTGCGCCCCACGAGGTTGTGGTAGCCCGCGTAGTCCCACCAGTAGACCGTGCGCTCGGCGCCGACGTAGACGGCGCAGAGGACGGCCGCGAACAGCATGGCGCCGAGGTAGCCGAGCAACGGGCCGGCTCGTTTCCAGTCGCGGGCAAACCGGGCCACCGACCGAATGATACGAGCCGCTCGCCGAAAGCGAAAGCAGGGACGACGCGGCCCCCCTTACCTCGATTCTCAGCCCCGGAAGGCCGCGTCCCGCGCGCGCAGGCGGTGCGCGGCCATCAAGCGCAGAAACGCCCGGGTGCTGATCCGCCGCTGGCGCCGGTGGCGCCAGCGCTCTTTAAGAACACGTGGCAGAGCGGCCAAGGCCGACCCGTAGGCGCGGAGGGTCACGCCGATCAGGTGGTACAGGCTCGTTTGGGCGGCCAGCTGCCCGGAGGCGCCGCGCCCGGTCAAAGCGCCCCAGGTCTGAAGGGCCAGTCTCAAGGCGGTGAAGCCGGGGCTAAGGGCGATGAGGACCAGTGGAAAGGTCCGGAAGAGCACCAGAACCCGGTTTCGCTCCACATAGAAGGCCTTCTGACTCGAGTAGGCGCCGGCACTTCGTGAGTAGTGGTGGTGGGCGACGGCTCGAGGGGCGAAGGCACAGCCCCATCCCGAAAGCCGCCCTCGCAGCCCCAGCTCCGTGTCGTCGCCGTAGAGGAAGAAAGACTCATCGAACAAGCCGATGTCGTCCAACATGCGGCGGGTATAGAGCGCTGCGGCGCCGCTCGGGAAAAGGGCGGTGGCGCACTCGTCGTACTGCCCCTCATCTTTCTCCAGCCGGCCTCGGCCACGATTCAGTCCGTCGGGGTAGAGGAGGTGCCCCGTGGTGTCGATCCGGTCGGGTTGCGAATACAGGAGCACCTTCGGCGCGACCATGCCGATGGTGATGTCGGCCTCCGCTGCTTTGACCATCTCGCCGACGAACGTGGCAGTGGCTACCGCGTCGTTGTTCAGCAGCACGACATGGCGCCCACGGACCCCTCGGATTGCGAGGTTGTTTCCCGCCCCAAATCCCAGATTGCGGGTGGAGCGCACGAGGCGCACGCGGCCGCCGAACGTCGCCTCGATCTCCTCCGCCGATCCGTCGGTCGATGCGTTGTCGACCACGACCACCTCGAGGTCGTCGAACTCCTGATCGAGGAGGCTCCTCACTGATGCAGTCACGAAGCCGTGACCGTTGTAGTTGAGGACGATCGCCGTCACGGCTGGGACGTTGCTCACGGGAGCCTGGCCCGCAGGCTTGCGAATGCTTGGGCTTCGTCGGCGTCGCTGACGAACGGAGCGCCGGCGTCGATAAGCCTGCGCGCCTTTTGCTCGTCGCCATGCTTGAGCGAGAGCGCCGCGAGATTCGCATAGGCGGTGGCGAAGGTCGGCTCGGCGGAGATCGCCGCCTCAAACTCCTTGGCCGCCTCATCGTCGCGCCCCAGCCGAAGAAGGAGTTGTCCGCGGTAGTCGTGGACTGACGCCTCGGACTTTCTCTGCAGGGCTAATCGGAGCGCCTCGACCGCCTGCGGCAGGCGGCCACGGTCCCCATAAAAGACGCCCAGATTGGCCCAGTAGCGATAGTTCGAGGGATCCAGTCGCGTGGCTTGGAGAAAGAGATCCTCGGCCCGTGGGTCGCCGCGTTCCGCGTAGGACTCACCCAGCGCGCAGAGTGCGTCGGGGGCGTGGGGCGCCCGCGCGACGGCATCTTCCCAGGCCCGAACCGGGTCGCCAAGCACCCATTGATACGAGACACTCCGGGCCGAAAGGACCGCGAGGACCAGAAGGCCGAGGCGGAATCCCCCCAGCTTCCAAAGGGCGACTCCCAGCGCAAACCCGACACCGATGCTGCCCAGGTAGGCCCGGTGGTCGACCACCATCTCGTTGAGCGAAACGATGGAGGAAGACGGCAGCAATCCTGCGGCCAGGCACGCCACCGCGAACGACCACTCAGGGCCTGCTCGCCGACGGACGACGGCAATGATCGCGATCACCGCCGCCAGGAACAGGAAGGCCACCGTCGTCCCTCCTGGAGGCCATGTTGCGGGGAGATGCCCGCGATACAGGGCCGGGTCGAGAGGGATCACAGCTCGGAAGAAATAGAGGGGGAATGCCGCCGTCTGGGTGAGCAGGTAGAGACCAGGATCGATAGCTTGCGGAGGCAACCATGCGCCCGTGGCCAGACGCCGAGCGACAAGCCCCAGCGGAACCACCGCGAAGAAGCATGCGTGGAGCCACACCCGACGCTTCATGGCTGCGGCTCGCTGCCCCGCGACGAAGAAATAGTCGAGGAGGATCAATATCAAGGGCAGGGCGGCGGCCTCCTCCTTCGTGGCGAGGGCGAGGAGGAAGAAACCCATCGCCGCGAACAGGCGCCGCTTCGGGCCACCTTCAAGGACGCTGACCGCCAACCGAAGGCTCGCGAGGGTAAACAACGCTGAGAGCGCGCTGGAGCGGCTGGCGACGTAGGCCACGGTTTCGGCGGCCATCGGACTCGCCGCGAAGACGCAGGCGCCGAGCAGGGCGACGGGCCCGGCCTGGGCGAGCTTCAGGCCCTGCGCCATCCACAGGAACAACGATGCGAGGAGCGCCGCGTTTCCCGTGTGGATGAGGACATTGACGAGGTGGTAATGCCACGGGTCGAGGCCGCCGAATGCATAGTTGAGAGCCCAGGTGACATTCAACAGCGGACGTGACGGTTCGTACCGAAGCACCACGTCGAGGTCATCGAGGCTGCGGATGGACGGGTTTCTCAAGATGAGTTCCCCGTCGTCGTAGACGAAGCCACCGGCCAAAGACGGCAGGTAGACGAAGAAGGCAAGGGCGGCGGCTACCAGCGGCCCGCGCCAAAGCCACGCCGGGCTTCGCTCCTCCGGCCCTGGCTGCTGGTTGACCTGGCCCGGGTCGGGTTTTCTCTTTCGTGGTGGTCTCATGGGCGCTTCAACAGTTCTCGATACGCGGACTCGAACGCTTTAGCCGCGGCGGCCCACGTGAGATGGGTCCTCGTGAACTCGGCGACCTGAAGCGCCTCCTGTCCAGCAAGGTCGGGGTCACGAAGTCGCGCGCGCACCGCGTCGGCGAGTGCGGCGACATCGTCGGGAGCCACCACACACCCTCCCGCGCGCCCGTACCACTCGCCGCAGCCGTGGCCGCCGGCGACGACAGCGGCGGTGCCGGCGAGTGCCGCCTCGAAGGGAACCAGACCGAAGGCCTCCCCCACCGCGGGATGCACCAGGAGGTCGGCGGTTGCATAGGCCTGGGCCAGATCGTGGCCCGAGAGCACGCCGCGAAACGCGACTCGTCCCCCCATGGAGGCGAAAAGGCGTGGGAATGCGGGACCAAGAGAACCCACGAACTCAAGGTCAACTTCCGGAAGCCGGGAGAGGAGCTCGACGAGAAGGTGGCCGCGCTTCTGGGGGCGATCGCTCCCCACAAAAAGAAGCCGAGGTCGATCCCTCGCGTGGGGCTTCGAAGGTGGTGAACCACACTCGTCGACGCCGTTTGGAATCACTTGAGCGGGACGCGGGAGGTCCCGGGCCTCGCTGGCACTCACCGCGATAAGCGCGCCCGCCTCGTTCACCAGCCGGTTGCCCAGGACTCTATCGAACAGCGACTTCACCACCGTGAATTGCCCGTGATGAGGGAATGTTCCCGCCGGCTGGAGAAGCCAAGGAGAGAGAGAGGACGAGAGGGCCCGCCAGGCCGCAACCGTCAGCCCATTCCGATGTCCCTGGAGGTGGACGACGTCGAACGATTTCAGCTCGGCGCCGAGGAATCGACGGAGGCCCCACGCGAGCGGAAACAGAACGCGGGCGGCCGCCCTCGGGCCTGGAAAGCGTATGACGCGGACCCCTCCCTCGACGGCCTCCCTTGGCACGCCCCGGCCCAGCAGTGCTGTCGCCACGGTCACCTCGTGCCCTCGCGCGACGAGCGCCCGGCACAGGGCCGCCGACGAACGCGCCATCCCTCCGTAGGCCCAGAACGGTTCATAGAAAGGCGTTACGTAGAGAATCCTCATGGCCTCGGCCGCGGGCAGCATGCGTACTAACTTTGCGTCACCGGCCCGAAGCGCATCGCGTGCGCCTCGCCGACGATCTGTTCGACGTCCTCCGGCTCGACGGGTTTGGCGAGGCAGCGGTCGCAGCCCGCGTCGCGGAACCGTTGCAGATGCACGGGGTCCTCGTGCGCGGTCAGACCGACCACGAAGGCACGCCGGCCGGTCAGTGTTTCCTGCTCGCGCAGCCGACGGACCATCTCCGGTCCGTTCATGACCGGCATCTCCATGTCGACGATGACCAGGTCCGGCGCATGGCGCTCGAAGGCGTCGAGTCCGGCGCGTCCGTTCACAGCCAGAGTCACGCGGTGGCCGCGCGCCACGAGGTTGCCCTCGAGCATCATGGCCGCGATCGCTTCGTCATCGACGATCAGGGCGTCCAGAGACTCGCTCGCCCGGCCCGCCACGTCGACACCGGGCCGCGGAACGGAGCCATCGTCCTGGAGATGGGTGGCCGGGTGGCTTTGAAGTTCGGGGGTCGCGGCCGGCAGCACGATCTCGATCGTCGTGCCCCGCTCTTCTGAGCTCGTCATCGCGATTCGTCCCCGCTGCGTCGTGGCCATCAGGCGCGCAGAGTAAGTGCCAAGGCCAGTGCCGCCGGGCTTGCCGCCGGTGGTGAACTTGTCGAAGAACGTGGCGCGGAGCGGCTCGGGGACGGCGCCGCGGTTGTTCATCCGAACGCTCACCTCGGCTTCGCCGCCGCCCACCTCCACGTCGACGAGGGCGCTGTCCGGCGAAGCCTCGACGGCGTTTTTGAGGGTGTTCGCGAACATCGAGTAGCAGAGCAACTCCTCGCCCTGCGCCCAACAGGGCTCTGGGCCCCCCCCGCCCCGGTTCCGAACCTCGATTCGTACGCCCTTTGATCGGGCGTGGGCGTCGAGATCGCCGGCCACGTGCCGCAACAGGTCGACCAGATCCACCGGTCGCGCGTTCAGGCGGTAGGTGCCGCGTTCCATCTTCAGCATGCCCACCGAGAGGTTCACCAGGTCCATGACGCGATAGCTGGACCGCTCGACGAGGCGCATCAGCTCGAGCTGGCGGCCGTCGAGTCCGGGCGTGCGGCGGAGCTGTTTCATGAGGGCGATCGCGCTGGCGAGCGGCGTCCGCAGGTCGTGGCGGGAGACCCGGTCGACCTCTTCCTGCAGCCGTACGTTTTCGGCGAGCACGGCGTTCTGCCGGGCGAGTTGCTCGTTGGCTCCCCGCAGCCGTCGAGCGTCGGCGAGCTTGCGAGCCATGGCGTAGCCGGCGAGTGTCAACAGGCCGAGGCTGAGCGCCAGGATCCGCTGCTGCAGTGTGTTCTCGCGCTGGAGAGCGCGGTTCTCCTGCTCCTTGCGCTCGGTGTCGAACTGGACCCTCGAACGGGACGCGCTCTCCTGCTTGCGGCGCTCGCTCAGCCGGCCCTCGACGTCGAGCTGGGCGCTCCGCGCGTCGAATGCCGTACGCCAGTCACGGAGCGCAGCCGCCACCTCGGCCCGCTCGCCCTGGATCTTGGCCAGGAAACGGTCGTTGTTCTCGGGCTCGTAGTGGGCGCGGGCCGCCTCCAGGTCGACGAGCGCCTCTCGTTGACGCCCGAGCTGGCGCAGCGCGACGCCGCGCGACAGTCGGGTCGCCGCGACCATGCCGGCATCCCGCAACTTCTCGAAGATGGCGAGCGCCGATTCCAGGTGGGCGAGCGCCTCGCTGGCCCGACCCAGCTTGGTGAGGACGATGGCCACCGATCGCTCGCAGTAGGCGATCTGCTCGGAGTCCCCTCGCGCCCGCTCGAGATCGAGGGCCTTTTGCAGCTCGGGCAGGGCGGCCTGGGAGTCGCCCTTGTTGTCGAGGGTCGAGCCGATGTTGAAGTGAGCGGTGGCTACGTCCGCGGCCACAGCGGACTTCTCGTGCGCGGCCAGCAACAGGCGGTAGTACTCGAGCGCCTTGTCATAGTCTCCGACATTCGCGTCCGCGTAGACGTTGGCGATGGCGTTGAGCGCGTAGCGCACCTTGCTGTCGCGCTCGCCATCCCTGGCGAGGCGGTAGCCGCGTTGCAGGTCGTCCAGGGCGGCGTCGAAGCGGCCGTGTGTGTGGCGCAGTTCGCCGCGCAACACCAGGGCATCGGCCAACAGGCGGTCGTCGTGGAGTCGCTGGGCCTCCGCGACGGCGAACTCGTACTCGGCCTCGGCGATGTCCAGGCGCCCCGCGCCCTCATTTGCGTAGCCCCGGCAGAGGCGAAGCTCAACGGCCGCGGCGGCGTCCCCCGCCTGCTCGGCTCGCGGAATCGCCTCTTCGGTGACACGGAGGGCTGCACCCGGGTCCGACGGCGCGGTGTCCCAGCAGCGCTTGGCATCCTTTTCGAATGTGTTGTCGGCGCCGGCCAGGGTCGGCGCGAGCGCCATGAGCAGGGCCAGGAGCCGGGCGCCCGCCGCTCGGATCACGTGGCCTCGACCGAGCGATTGGCCCAGTGTCGTCACTCGTGGGATCACGCGCGGAGCATAGCGTGGCGGTTTGAAGGGGGGGTCTTGTGGAAATGCCTGCGACTCGTCGCGAAGCGCTCGCGCAGTGCGCCCTGGTGCTACAGTTCCCTTCAGTTCTGAATGTCCTTGCTGCCCAAATGGTCGCAGTCCCTCGCTCCTCTCGTGGTGGCGGATCTTCGCCGCCGATATGCCGGATCCGTACTCGGCGGGTTGTGGGCTTTTCTGTCGCCCCTTCTGGAGGTCGCGGCCTACAGCATCGTCTTTGGCTGGGTCCTCGGCGCCGGCCGTGGGCCTGGCATGCCCTATGCCATCCTCATCGCCTCCGGCCTCTTCCCCTGGCTGTGGTTTCGCGAAGCGATTGAGGGTTGTTCGACCGTTCTCAGCGACAATCGGTGGGTGCGGCGCTCGAGGGTTCCCTCGGAGTTGCTCGTGGCCCGCGTCCTCTTCGTGTCATCCCTCCGCGCCCTCGTTGGCCTGATGGTGGTCTTTGGCTACGCGGCTATCAGCGGGCCGATGACGTCGTTCGGAACCTGGTCGCTGCCTCTCGTCGCCCTTGTGCTGCAGGGCCTCGCCTCGTTCGGCCTGGGTCTCGCCATCGCACCGCTCACCACGCTGTTCCCCGATCTGCGGCCTACCCTCGTTTCTTCCTTGACCCTCCTCACCTTCGCGAGCCCGGTTCTCTACCCCGAGGCCTTCGTCCAAGGACCCCTGGCAACCGCTCTGCTCTGGAACCCCTTCACCCACGCGCTCCGCCTCTATCGAAGCCCTATCGAGCCCCTCCTCTGGCCTTCGGCCTTCCTCTCCGTGGGCGTGCTAGTGGCCTCGGCCCTCTTCTTCCTGGCCGCAGGGACCTTCGTGCAGACGCGACTCCGCTTCAAAGCGCGGGACGTCCTTTGACCGCGGCGTCAGCCATCGAAGTCCGGTCCCTGGCGAAGACATTCGGCGCCGGGCGCGGCCAGATCGCGGCGCTCAGTGACGTGAGCTTCGAGGTCCCGCCCGGCTCGGCCCTCGCGATCGTGGGCGAGAACGGGTCCGGCAAGAGCACTCTCCTTGACATCCTCCTGGGTCTGACCCCACCCACCTCAGGCTCGGTGCGCGTCGCCGGCGAAACCGCCGCTCTTCTCGAGCTGGGCGCTGGATTCTTCCACGAGCTTTCGGGGCGGGAGAATGCCATGCAGGTCGCGCTCTTGTCGGGCGCCTCTTCGGCCGAGGCCCGCGCCCTTGCCCTGCGGGCCGCGGAGTTCGCCGAAATCGGGGACTTCTTCGAACGGCCGGTACGTACCTATTCGGCAGGCATGCTCATGCGCCTCGGCTTCGCCATAGCCTCGAACCTGAAGGCGCCCGTGATCATCATCGACGAGGTCCTGGCCGTGGGCGACGGCTACTTTCAACGCAAATGCATCGATCGACTGGCCGAGATGCGCCGGGATCACACTACCCTCGTGATCGCGGCCCACGACCTGCATGCACTGCGTGGCCTCTGCGATCAGGCCCTGTGGCTCCAGGGTGGGCGAGCGGCGGCATTGGGGCCGGTCGATGTCGTGCTCGCAAGCTACGAGGAGCACCTGCGAAAGAGAAGCGCCGTCCGCGCCGAGGCCCCGGGGACGGGTGGAACCGGAGAGGTGGTGATCCGCAAGGTGAGCCTCACCGATGCCGCGGGGGTTCCGCGGACGGAGTTCCGCAATGGAGAGACCTTGCGCGTGGAGGTGGAGTTCGAGACACGTGAACCCCTCGATTCTCCCGTCATGGGCGTGGCCCTCTTCCGGGACGACGGCGTCTATTGCTACGGACCCAATACGCTCTTCGATGGAGAGTTCGCGGGATCGTACGACGGTCGGTACGTTCTCGTGGCGACCTTCGAAAACCTGCCGCTCCTGGGCGGCCGGTACGACGCCTCGGTCGCCTTCTACGACAAGGAGCACGTCTATGCCTACGCGTGGCACCATCGCTTGTATCCTTTTACCGTGCTGACCGAGCGTCCGGATCACGGTCTCGTGTGGCTGCCTCATCGCTTCGATGTGCGTCGCGCCGACGAGGAGCGATGACGGGAGATCGAATGCCGCCTGAGCCCGGACCGGCCCCGGTGGATGCCGATCCGCTGGCCGAGTTTCTGAAACTGGCGCAGCAGGAAGGAGCGCTCGAAGGAGAGAATCTTGAAGCCTTCGTGACGGGTCTCCGCGAGCGGGCGGACCGGGTCATCGCGGAACGCCTGGGAAGGGCGGACCAAGTCATCGCGGAACGCCTGGGGCGGGCGGAGACCAAGCTGCGGGTCCTCGAAAAAGAAAACCAGTGGCAGAGGGACACGGTGATCAGACTCGAAGCCGCTGTGACCGCCGCTGGGGAGCAGCGAGAGAAGGCCTCGGCCTCCCATGAATCGCTTCTCGCCCACCATCGGGAGTTGATGGCTCGGCTGGCCGGCCAATTGGGGGAGATCGCGTCGCTCTCACCACTTCGCGCCCTGCTGGTCCGTCGCCGCCTCCGCGCTCTCGCCGACCTGCTCCGCGCGGACACCCTTTGATCACCGCGGTCATCCCAACCCGCGGAGGCGATGCTCGTCTCGCTCGCAATCTGTCCAGCGTAGTCGGCGCCCTCGCCGCCAGTGGCGACCGGTGGGAGATCGTGGTGGTCGATGATGGCCAGATGCTGCAAGCGACTCCGATGGATGTTCGCCTCGTCTCGCTGCCGATGTCTCGCGGGTACGGTCCCGCCGTCAACGCCGGGGTAGCGGCCGCTCTGGGCGACCTCCTCCTCATCCTCAACGACGATGTGCGTTTGGAAGAGACCGCAGTTCGGCGGCTTCGCGAAACCCTTCCGTCTGATGGCGTCTTCGCGGTCGCGCCGCGGATCGAGTCGCCCCTCGCTCGATGCGGAGACGAGGGTGGAAAGACGGCGACGTTCACCGCCGGGTTGTTGGAGATCAAGGAGGTGGCCGCCACCGAGACGCATCCCACGCTTTATCCGGTGGGTTGTTGTTACCTTTGCCACAAGGCGACATTCCTCGCTCTCGGCGGCTACGACGACGTGTACGCACCGTTCTATTGGGAAGACGTGGACCTCGGCTATCGGGCCTGGCGGCGCGGTCTGGCATCCCTTCACGTGCCGTCGGCGGTTTGCCATCATGAAGGGTCCGCGACCATCGCAGAACGCTCCATGGATGAGCGCCTCAAGGTGTGGCACAGGAACTGGGCGCTGTTTCATCTCCGAAACATCCAGGACCGACGCCTTCGTGCGGCCAGCCTCGGGGCGTGGGTCGCCTCCTCTCTTTTCGAAGAGCGGCGAGCGGTGCTCGGAGGCCTGGCCGAGGCGAGCTGTGGCTTCGTGCCTGGGGCGGAGAGTGCCGTGGACGGCCTCTCCGACGAGGAAATCCTGACCCGAGTGAGTGGAGTTTGAGGACACTCTTTCTCTGCCCAAATGTCCCCTTCCCGCCCGTAAACGGCGGCCATCATCGGAACCTCGGCCTCATCCGCTCTCTCGCCCATTTTTCCTCCGTCGAGGTGCTCGCCATCGGTCTTCCCGAGGACCCCCGCACGGCGGTCGCCCGACAGCACCTTGAAGCCCTTGGCGTGGCGCTCGACGTCTACGCTCCTACGGGCCCTGGCCCTGCCGAGGACGACCCCGAAGCCACGGAGCGCGCCCCGGATGCCGCCTCGCATTTTCGGAGCGAGGCGTTGGCCGCGGATCTGGCGCGGCGCCTCGCGTCTGCGGAGTTCGACGTGATTCACGTCGAGGAACTCGTCATGGCGCAGTATCTGGGCGGCACACCGTGTCCGATCGTGATCGACCGCCAGAAGGTGGACTGGGCCTACCACGAGGCCATGGCTCGCGTTGCGACGGGCCAGGCTGTGCCCCACTTGCAGGAGGCCGCTCGCTTCCTGTGGTGGGAGCGTCGGCTGGCCGGGACCTTCGATCGTATCCTCGTTCCGGGCGAGGGAGACCGGCTTCTGCTGGAGCCACTCCACGGCCAGGGCTCGGTGAGCGTCGTGCCCATCGCGATCAGCGACGACCTTCATCCTCCCCTCGGTGTCTCGCGCCGAGTCGATCACGTGCTTCTCTACGGCGCACTCGATTACGGCCCCAACGTGGAGGCACAGCGTTGGTTCTTCCGGGAAGTCTGGCCGGGCCTGCGCGCCGCGGCGCCCCACATGAAGGCCCTCGTCGCGGGTTCGGGACGCCCGCCTCTTACCGCTGAGCCGCCTCCCTCCCAAGCCTTCGGAGTCGAGACCATGGGCTTTGTGCCCGAGATCCGCCCGCTCCTGCAAGGACACGGCGCCTTGGTGGTGGCGGTGCGCGTGGGCGGGGGCGCGCGCACCAAGATCCTGGAGGCGCTCGCGTGCGGCATGCCCGTGGTTTCCACCGCCATCGGCGTCGAAAACCTGGATCTCGTTCCGGGGCGGGATTTTCTCCTCGCCGAAACCGCCTCGGACATGATCCAGGCCCTCCGAAGGTTGAGCGAGGACGAAGCCCTCGTTGGGGCCCTCGCGGAGGCGGGCGCGAAACGCACAGCCGCCTTCCGATGGAGCCAGGTGGAGACCACGGTCGAGACGGTCTACAAAGATGTCCTCTCCGGCGCGGGTCGTGGGCCACGCAGCGCCCCACGTCCGCTGGCAACAACCCGAGTCCCCGAGTTCGATCGGGTCTGCTTCGAGATCGACCGCGTGCGCGGCCGCAAGGCGCCTCATCTCCGACGTACCTGGAACACGTTCAAGCGGCGACTGCGACGTTCACGCCCGGTCGCATGGGCCGAGTCTCGCGTGGCTTCGTTTCTGGGCCGGCTCTTGGCCTCCACGTCGGCAGGCCCTCTGGCAAGACAGGTTCGGTCGCGTCTCGTGCGCGTCCTACGCGGGCGCCGAGGCGGGACCTAGATGCAGCTGCGATAGGTGGGCCTCAAGGCAGTCGTGCGTTACCTCGACCTCAGCCGGCGCAGTCGTTCCAGGTTCGCCAATGCGTCCTTGCGCTGTGGGTCGATGGCAAGCACCCTTGCGTACAGCGCTTCGGCCTCATCCAGGCGGCCTGTGTTCGCGAGCAGGTTTGCAAGGTTCGCGAGTCCGGCGAGGCTCGTCGGCCTCAGGCGTAGCGCTTCGCGTAGCGCCTCCTCCGCTTCGTCCGGACGGTTCAACCTCGCAAGCACGATGCCGCGGTTGACGAGGAGCCACGACCGTGTTCGTTCCGGCATCTCGATTTGCAGAGTCCGGTCCGAGAGGGCCAGCGCCTCGTCGAGGAGATCCTTTGCGGCGAGGGCCGCAACCGCGTTGACGAGGTCCGTGGTATCCAGCTCGCCCGTCGACATCGTGAGGGTCATGGCCCGGGACAGTGCTATGGATGCTGCCTCCGCATCTCCAGCGCGGAGGTACCACCTCGCCAGCGACGACCAGCCACGGGCCTTCTGGGGCGACAGCTCAGTCGTGCGGCGCCAGAGGGCGATCGGGTCCTGCCACCGAGCGTTGCGGGCCTGGGTCTGGATTCCCGCGGCGAAGAGCACGACGAGGACGCCTGCCGCTACCATCCGGCTCGAGAGCCGCCGCGTCAGCACGGCGGTGAAGAGCCAGGCCACAGCCAGGCAGAGTCCGACGTTGGGAAGGTAGGTCCGGTGCTCGGCGATAACGTCCGCCAGCGGGATCACACCCGACTCGACGCCGTGCGCAAGGTAGTAAAAGAGCACGCCGAAGGCCGGTATGGGCGCACGGCGTAGGCTCCTCAGGGCCACGGTGACGACCGCCAGATGGCCCGCGGTGGCCAGCAGGACACCGCCCTCGCGGAAACCCGATGCCGTGGCGAACCAAGGGTCGAAGTGGAGATCGGCGGGCCAGACGAACATGCGGACGTACTCCCAGAGAACCCGCATCTGGGTGGCGAGGTAGCCGGCCGGGGACAAGGGCCCCATGTCCGCGGCCCACCTCGTCAGCGCCTGCGCCGCAGAGATCCCGCCCAGCAGAGCGACCGATACGGACGCCGCGACGACCAGCGCCAACGCGAACAGGCCCGCCCAGGTCAGCCGGTGACGACGGGAAGCCACGAAGACCGCTTCGACGAGAATCAGCGCGAGAGGCAAAGTCGCCGAGTTCTGCTTCGACAGGAAGGCGAGACAGGTCGTAGCCAGGCAGAGGACCACCCACAGGATGCGGCGACCGGGAGAACCGGCGAGCCGGAGCTCCACGAAGGTCCACAAGGCGGCGACGTAGAAGAGTGCGGCGAGCGATGCGAACCGCTGGACGATGTAGCTCACCGCCGGGACATGGAGTGGGTGAACGGCGAAGAGAGCGGCGGCGACGATGGGCAGCCAGCGTGCTCCCGCCGGCATGGGCGCGGCCAGCCCCACACGCGGGCAGCGGAGAAGAGAGCGCGCGAGCGCGTAGACGGCACAGATCGTCAGGGAATGGACCAGGAGGTTGACGACGTGGTACCCGAGCACGTCGTAGTGTCCGAACCGATAGTTGGCCGCGAAGGTCGCCATGCCGACGAAACGGGCCGGATCGGACCGCCACAACGCGTCCAAGCCTTGCCAGTCGTGGATCAAGGGGTTTGCCCGGATGGTCCGAGAGTCGTCGAGCAGGAAGGGTATGGTCAGGCTCGGCGCATAGACGAGCCAGGTGGCGGCGAGGAGCGGGACGAGCAGCCAGTTCTCGCTCCATGGCATCCTCTGGTCTCGAACCTCCTGAACGTCGAAGGCGGCGGCGCGGGGCTTGAGCACTGCGGCTCCCCGACGCTTCTTCCGGCTCACCGCACGGGGCTTTCCGTCGTCGCGTCGACGAAGCGACGCGGCGTCCAGTCGAACACGGGTCTGAAGCGCCGCGCGGGCTCGGGGACGGCGGTGGGATCGCGAGCGGACCGTCGCGCAGGCATTGCCCGTGCGGAGCCTTGCGTGCTCATGCTCATGGAGCATTCTAGTGCTGCGATCCGCACCTCCTGGCGATCGCGGACGAGGCATCGCTCCTCACTTCGCTCTCGCGTTTCATCGCTCTCTACGACAATGGACTGGTGACGCGAACCAGGCGACGACTGGCGGCCTGGCCCTTGGAGGACTCGCGGTCTTCTCAAGCGGCGAGGGCGGGCACGGGCCAGCTCAATCTGCCGGGATGCAGCGCCCCAAGAACTCGGACACTACCCAGACCTAACGCCCGGACAGATGATTCTAGTGGTAGCCGGCTTGAACGGACCGGCCCCAATCGCGAAGAGGAGCGCGAGGACGCCGTTTTCCATCCCGATCGTCGCCACGTGTTTCCAAGCGGACGTGGCCAGCCAGCCGGTCGAAGCGAGGAGGGACGCCAGGACCCAGAGCGTAGTGTCGATCAAGCGTATCGATACATCAAGCGTATCGGGCCTCAGCGCGCCCTTGCAGTACCTCCTGGTTCCTGCGATAACCTGACCCGAGTTCTGCGGGTCTCGATTGCGAAGCCGTCAGGTGGTCGACATGCGATGTGGGCAAGCTCTGAATGGGCAGCCCCTGAGCGAAGATAGCCTCGACGAACCGGCAGATGGACCGGCGTTGCTCCGACGAGAATGAAGATAGTCACGACAAATGCGCAGGATGGACCCCGGCGGAGCGGAAGAGTCGGGACAATAGCCTCCACGAACAGCCGCATCGCGGTGAGAGATGCGCCGCGATCGAAATCGGCCGTGGACTCATGACCGGGTCGAATCGTGGCGGAGTGAAGGAAGGCAACTTCCGCCCACCAGGCGTTCTTCCACCCGGCATCGCCAATGATGACAACCGCCAAACGACGGCGACGGGCGGCTGGTTCAATCGCGATGACGTCAAAGCGATCGCCGCTCTTGGCATCGCAATCGTCTGCTACTTCTTCCCATTTATCGCTGGGGGGCAGGTCTTCTATCAACTCGATGTCGCGTTCATGGATCACCCGGTTCGTGTCCACGCGGCCGAGATGCTGCGCGGCGGCGCGTTTCCCTTGTGGAGCGATCACATCCTGGCGGGCTTCCCACTCTTCGCTGAGGGGCAAGCCGCGATTCTGTATCCCCCGTCGTGGATCTACCTGGTCTTGCCGCCGGAAGCGGCGCTCAACGTCTACATCATCGGCCACTACTTCTTTTTGGGGGCCACCTTCTTCTTCTTCCTGCGGCGCCGACCTCTGTCCGTGCCGGCCGCGCTGTTCGGCGCGCTGTCTCTGGTCTTCTGCAGTTTCAGCATCGTTGAACACGTTCTGATCGGAGACCTTTCCGTCATTGCATGGCTTCCCCTTTTGCTTTGGCTCGGGGAGGAATGCGTCCGGAAGTCCTCTGGAGCCCGGATCGCGAGCGCTGGGGCAGTAGTCGCGCTGATGCACCTGGTCGGCGCACCGCTCGCGACTCTTCTTTCCGTGCTTTTGTTCGAGGCGTGGGTCCTGCTGGGGGTGTCCGACGAAGAGGCGGGAACGCGCGACCGGGTTCGCGCCGCAGTGTTCCCAGTGCTGTTAGGGACGAGCCTTGCCGCAGTCCAACTCCTCCCGACATTGGAGTTCTTTCTTGAAAGCTCACGCGCCGGGCTTGGATATTTCGCTCTGCCGGACAACAGCTTCATCGGTTCCGAAGTCCTTCTTACAACTGCGTTTCCCAGTTTTTTCGGAGAGAGTCTCTCGTGCTGGTTCACGGATCGGACCTGGTGGGAGGAATACAACTTCTTGTACATTGGCTGGGCGCCAGCCTTCCTCGCCATCCTCGGGTACTCGCGTTCTCGCGCATCTGTCTTTTGGCTGGCGATTGCCGGTGTCGCGATCGCACTCTGCCTTAGGGACTTCGCGCCGGTGAGTCGCCTGGTTTGGGCGATCCCCCCTCTTAGCCTTTTTCGTTGGCCTACTCGAGTCATGCTGTGGTACGCACTCGCGATGAGCGCGCTCGCGGCGTCCGGCTTCGAAAAGGCAACCAATGAGGTGACCCTGTCCGATCAACGTGTTCGCCTCTTCTTTCTGGTGCTGCTTGCCGCCTTTATGGGCGTCCTCTTTTGGATGTTCCGGTTTGACTTCGCGACGCCGACGGCCACCGGTTGCGGCTCACTCGACGAGATCCTGCAAGTTCGCCACGCGGGGCTCGTCCTGTTCGCGACCGTCTGGGTGCTTCTTCTCGCCACGGCTTCGCTGCGGTCACGAGACGCGCTTACGGGCACCCATTTTCAGGTGGCGTTGTTCATCGCTCTCGGCATCGGAATCGCTGCAACGCCCCGGCCCGGAGGGGTCTCGACGCGAGTCCTTTCCGAGGCTCCTGAAACCGCGCGCTTTCTTGAGAGACACCTGAAAGGAGCCCGTGTTCTCCCTATGGCCCCGTGGTCCTACCGACCCCCCAGCGCCGAAGGGATGGCTCAAGCGGTGGCCGATCTACCGAGCAACCTGCACCTCCGGTACGGCGTCCGCTCCGTGGATCAGTTCGATCTGGGCGGGACAACAACCCTCGTACGCAACCGCGACATCCTCAGCACTCCGAGCCCCTGGTTGCTCGATCTGCTATCGGTCGACGCCATCATCACTCCCGCGGAACTCGTTGGAGTCTCTGCCTACGCTTGGAAGGGCAGGCCAGGGCAACGCCCGGTCGACGAACTCATCGCCCGGGAATTCGACCTCTGTTTGCCCGGCGAGACGCGCGTCTACTGTCGTCGCGATCGACGACCACGAGCGTTTCTTACGCGAAACTACGCAGTCGTTCCAAGGACCGACGTGGTGGCGCGGCTCCGCGACGCACCGAACGATCTGCGCCGCCAGGTCTGGCTCGACAGACAGCCCAGCTGGCGAACGACGGACGAGCCCGAGCGCGTGGAACCGGATGAGGTGCGGTTCTCCGAAGACGCCCCAGGCCGGATCACCCTCGACGTGCAGGCTGCACAACGATCCGTACTCGTGCTCGCAGACACCTGGTATCCGGGCTGGAAAGCCCGGGTCAACGGAAGGGACACTGAAATCATGTTGGCCGATGGGTTCATCCGAGCGATCGCCGTCCCGCGCGGAAAGTCAACTGTCGAGATGACATTCGCACCGGCCAGTGTCGGTTTCGGAATCGCTGTATCGCTCGCCGCGTTGCTGATCCTGGTTGGGCTGAGTTGGCACACGTTCAACCCCGACACGAAGGGAACTCGATGACCGAGACGGCTGTGCCGCGGCGCTCCCGTCGTACGAGCGCCTGGCCCGCCGCGCGCCGGGTTTCACCGCACCCCTTCATCGGCTGGCGACGTGCCTGGCGAAAACCGGTGATCGCGACGGAGCACTCCTGACCTCGAACAGAGCGAAAGCCGATCATCCCTGTCCAGGCGTGGCCACCCCACGCCTCAACGGCATCATAAAAAGAGTTGCTGATGACACCGACGCGGTGTTCGTGGCGCAGTCGGCCGATTTCGACGGGATTTACCTTCGCGACCCAGAGCAGTATACGCACCTCTTCATCGACGACGTGCACCCAACGGACCGAGGGCACCGAATCATCGCAGGCAATATCTCCGCGGCCGTTCTGCGCTCGTTCGTCACCGAAGTCAATGAGTCCAGCAAAGGACGAGCACGCCCCGCCCACGAGCCGTTCTAGACCACCACTTGGGCGCCGCCCTGCGCCAGGCTGCGATCGAAGGCCTCGAGAACCCGGACGACCCCGAGCGATTTTTCGCCGCTTGTGATCGATTCACTTCCCGTCGCGATGCATTCGAGAAAGTGCCCGCACTCGGACTCCAACGGATCGCCAATCCCCAGGGCCGGGATAGCGGACGAACCAACCTGACCCTGAGCCTGGAAACGGGCGAACGTATCCTGGATCGCTGGCTGCGGGGCATCGATGCGGTCCCATACGCGAATCGGCGCCGCGACCAGCGTGTCGTCGTAGGAGAGCACTCGCCGCTCGCCCACCAATGTCAGGTTGCGGATCTTTCTCGCCCCAACCCAGGAGGCTTCGAGTTGCACGACAAGGCCGGTTGGGTACTTCAGGACGGCGAGCACGACGTCCTCGAACGCCGTGCCTCTGCATCGGATACCGGTCGTCGAGACCACGTTGGGAAGGGCTCCCAGCCAGTATTCCAATATCGACAAGTCCTGGGATGCCAGGTCCCAGGCAGCGTTAACATCTGACCGAACCGGCCCTATGTTGGAGCGAACGCAGGTAATGTAGGAGAGTTTGCCAAGTTGATTGGTCTCGATCTGGTCACGGATCCACCGTACGGCATCGTTGTATAGAAACACGTGTCCTACCATGAGAACTCGTTTCCGGCGTCGGCTCAGGGCGACGAGATCCCTCCCCTCGTCGAGCCCGGTACAGATGGGCTTTTCGACGAAGACGTGTTTGCCGGCCTCGAGTGACATACGGATCAGCGCTGCGTGGGAGCTCGCGGGTGTCGCGATCGCAACCGCATCGACCTCAGGATCGGCCAGGACGTCATCAAGTTTTGACGAAGTAGGCACATCAGGGAACCGCTCGCCGACGAGCCGGCGTCGGTTTTCGTCGAGATCGACGATCCACTGGACCCGGCTCCGGCCTGGCCTGCTGAATTCGCGAATGAGATTCGGACCCCAGTGACCGGCGCCGATGACTGCGAGCCCGATCTCCATGCGCCGCCGACTCTACCCCGTCCTCACCCGACCGTGTCAAGGACCGAGGCCCTGAGTGATGTGGAGGCTGATGAGGGTGTGTTCCAATGATCGACTCGCTGGATTCATGCACTCAGACAGCGCCATCGGTGTCCGCTTCTCAAGAGCGAGGACCCCTGCCACGGGCTGCTGATCGCTCGCCGCGTCCTTGTTCTAGACTCCCACGGTGCCCGTCATCATCGACTACGGTCTTGGCAATCTCGGTTCGATAGAATCGGCGTTCAGGCGCGTCGGAGCGTTTCCGGAAGTGACCCAGGACCCGCGACGCGTGCGGGCTGCGGCACGACTCGTCGTCCCAGGAGTGGGTTCGCACGACGCCGCGATGCGCAATCTGAATGCGCTGGAATTGAAGCCCGCGTTGCTCGACCGACTAGGGTCCGGAGTACCGATTCTGGCCATCTGTCTCGGGCTCCAAATACTCACACGTTCGAGCGCCGAGGGGCAATTGCCCGGGGTGGGGTGGCTCGCAGGCGAAACGGTTCGGCTGGCCCGATCAGGCACGGATCAAGGGCCTCACATCGGTTGGAACCAAGTCAAGTGGACTCGCCCCGACGGCTTGACGCACGGGATTCCAGAGGCCTCTCGATTCTACTTTTGCCACACCTTCGCCGTCCGCTTGGACAATCCGTCGGAGGGGTTGGGCACCACCACGCACAGCGGAGAGTTTCCCTCGGTCGTCGCCTCCCGAGCGGTCCGAGGGACTCAATTTCATCCGGAGAAGAGCGGAGTTGTTGGGGAACGACTTCTGCGTAATTTCCTCGAGATGGGATGCTGACGGTTCGGGCGATCCCTTGCCTGCTGCTTCGAGATTGGGGCCTTGAAAAGAGCATTCAGTTCCGGAACCCGATTTACGTCGGCAGCCCGCTGAACGCAGCGCGGGTGTTCAGCGATCTCCAGGTCGACGAATTGATCCTCCTTGACGTGGGGTTGTCCGAAAGCGGCTGTCCTCCGCGAACGGATGTGATTTCACAGATCGCAGCGGAGACCCGGGTTCCGCTGGTCGTCGGTGGAGGGATCCGCACGGTCGACCATGCCATTCGCTTGATTCGGGCGGGAGCTGATCGTGTCGCCATTAATAGTGCTGCTGCCGAAGATCCTGAGATCGTTTCGGCGCTCGCCCGAGAACTGGGACAGCAGGCAATCGTGGGATCTATCGACGTCCGGCGTCGAGGCGGCCGGTTCGAAGTGTGGAGCCACGGGGGAACCCGAGCGACCGGAATCGAAGCCTCGACGCTCGCACGACGTTTTGCCGACGCGGGCGCGGGTGAGATTCTCCTGACCTCGATCGATCGGGACGGAACCATGGGTGGCTACGATCTCGAGCTCGTGTCCCAAGTGGCCGGCGCCGTGCCCATTCCGGTAATCGCGTGTGGTGGCGCCGGCGGCGTCCACCATTTCGGTGAGGCGGTGGCTCATGGAGCTGCCGCCGTGGCTGCCGGCGCGTTCTTTCTGTTTTTCGGACCACGACGAACGGTCCTTCTCACCTACCCGACGACGGAAGAATTCAGGCGATTTTTGCCGTCGGACCGCGTACGCTCACGCCCCAACTCATGATCATTCTTGGGCTTTCCGGTGGAACCTTGATCGGCAATCAGGATCCAGCGGCCGCGATCTTTGTCGACGGCCGGCTCGTCGCCGCCGCCGAGGAGGAACGATTCACCGGCGTCAAGTTCGCCAACGGTTCACTCCCGCGACAGGCGATCGCGTATTGCCTCAGTGCTGCCGGTCTCACCATGAGCGCGGTCGATCTCGTCGCAGCGCCGGGTGTGACCTACCGCGATTTCGCGGACATTCTCGAGCGGTTCCTGAAGTTCCAGTTCGGATGCGCTCCGCGGATCCGGCTGTTCGATCATCATCTGGCTCATGCCGCCAGTGCCCACTACGCCTCGGGCTGGGAGTCGTCGCTCACCGTGACATTCGATTTCTCCGGGGAGGGTCGCTCCACCACGGTGCGGCACTTTCGAGGTGACGATTCCGAACTCCTTCATGCTCAGACCAAACCCGATTCCCTGGGTGTCTTCTATTCAATCGTCACGCAGCGACTCGGGTTTCAGAAGGACTCAGACGAGTACAAGGTGATGGGAATGGCGGCGTACGGCCAGCCCCGTGTCGATCTGTCCGCCTTGATCGAGATGCTACCCAATGGCTACCGAGTTCGCCCGGAACACGTGCCCCGACTCCAGCCTGGTGCGCCGGCTCCGTCCAAACAGGAGCCGATCTTCGAGGACAGTGGGTTAACGCTGCCGCGACGTCTGCCGGGAGCCCCCTTCGCTCAGGACCATTACGATCTCGCCGCCTCGGCACAGGCAGCTCTTGAGGATGCCGCCTCCCGGCTGGTGGCGTATTGGATACGGCAAGCCGGAGAGAGGCGTGTGTGCCTGGCGGGAGGAGTCGCACAGAACAGCCTGATGAATCAGAAGATCCGTGAACTCGAAGGCGTCACCGCTCTTTTCGTTCCCCCGGCGTGTTCGGACGCTGGCCTCGCGGTTGGCGCCGCGTACCTCGCTGTGCGGGAAGAGGGGCTCATGCCTACCCCTATGGAACATGCCTACTGGGGACCTGAATATCATCCCGAGGAGATCCGCCGGATCCTGGTGGGAACCGGGGTGCGCTTTCGGGAGGTGATCGACCCCGCCGCTTCTGCAGTAGACGCTTTGGAGCGCGGCGAAATCATCGGTTGGTTTCAGGGCCGGATGGAGTTCGGACCGCGGGCGCTCGGTCATCGAAGCATCCTGGCGAATCCTCTCCGGCCAGGCGTTAAGGAACAGATCAATCGTGCGGTGAAACAGCGGGAAGATTTCCGGCCTCTGGCCCCGGCCATCCCGGATGATCTCGGTGAGGAGTTTTACGAGGGTTATGTCTACTCTCCGTTCATGAACCAGACATTCGGCGCCCGGCCGGGAGCCCAAGAGCGGCTGGGCGCGGCCGTCCACGCGGATGGAACCAGTCGGCTCCAATCGGTCACGTCCGAGAGCGAGCCTTTGTTCTGCCGCCTTCTCAACATCTCCGGAGAGCGCCTCGGCACACCGGCTTTGATCAACACGAGTCTCAACTCGCACGGAGCTCCGCTCGTGTGTGCTCCCTACCAGGCGCTCCAGACCTACTTTTCCACCGGACTGGATTCGCTCTTCATCGGTCCGTTCGCCCTTGCCAAAGATCCGCGCGAATGAGTTCACGGACGGTACGGCAGCCGATCTGCAGTCGATGTGTCATCGATGCCAGCGTGCCGGGCGTGAGCTTCGACTCAGATGGCGTTTGCTCCCACTGCCACATCCACACTCGGCTCAACGCGTACTACCCGACCGGCCCCTCCGGAGAGGAGTTTCTCGAGAAGACCGCCGCCGCGATGAGACTTCGTCGCTCCCCCGGTGGCTTTGACTGCGTGGTGGGCTTTAGCGGCGGCCGCGACAGCACCTACGCATTGTTTCGCACCGTGCAGCTCGGACTCCGACCTCTGGCCGTGCATTTCGACAATGGGTGGGATTCGGCGGTCGCGAAGGCGAACATCCAGAATGCGTGTCGACGGTTGGGTGTCGAGCTTCATTCCGTCATCGCCGACTGGGACGAATCACGCGAGTTGACGAACTGCACGCTTCGCGCCTCGGTTCCTTACATCGATCTCACCGACGATGTGGGGATCGCGGGCGCGCTCTACCGAACCGCAGCCGCCGAGAATATCCGGTGGATCGTTTATGCGCATTCGTTTCGCACCGAGGGCATCAACCCGCTGAAATGGAACTACGTCGACGGACGCTACGTTCGGCAATTGATTCGCCGCTTCGCCAGAAAGCCGCTCAGCCACTTCAAGAACGTCGATATCCATCACCTCATCTACTGGATCGTTGTGAAACGGATCCGGATCCTGACCATCGCGAACTACTACGACGACGCTGACCCTGCTATCGAAGGTGTGCTGCAGGAGCAACTGGGCTGGAAAAGCCCCGGGGGCTGGCATTTCGACAACGAGATCTTTGGCCTCCAATGCCACTACGCGCGCCACAAGTTCGGCATTGACTGGCGAGTCATCGAACTCGCCGCGATCGTGCGGGAGGGCCATCTGAGCCGTGAAGCGGCACTCAGCCAGTTGGACGAGGTGCCCGAGATCGAACGACCCGAAGTCGTCGACTACGCTCGACGCAAGCAGGGCCTGTCGGAAGCCGATTGGAGGGATATCCTGGCTGCCCCGCCTCGATTCTTTGACGATTTTCCGACGTACTATCCGTGGCTGCGGTTGTTCCGGCTCCCGATTCGATGGATGTGCCGGCTCGACGTGGTCCTTCCCCCGCACGTCTATGAGAAATATTTCGCGGTCTGATGCTCGCTGACCTCTCGGTGGTCATGCCCGTCTTCAACGAGGAAGGTTCGGTAGTCGAGGTCCTCGATGAACTCGCTGAGGTGCTGCCGGCACTTGCCGAGCGGTCGGAGATCATCTGTATCGATGATGGCAGTCGCGATTCCAGCGGCATTCTTATCGCGCGGTGGTGCGAAGAACATCCCGACGCTCGTCTCATCCAGCACCGCGCGAATCTTGGGTTCGGCGCCGCGGTCCGCACCGGATATCGAGAGGCTCGCCACACGTTTGTGCTCGCGGTGCCGGCCGACGGCCAATGCGATCCGTCGGAACTCGGGCGCCTCACTCGCCTCGCCCCCGAGTGCGATCTCGTCCTCGGATATCGCGAGAAGCGTCCCGACCGCTTCTATCGGCGGGTCAAGTCTCGTGCGTTTCTGGTCACGGCTCGCGTGTTGTTCGGACTTCCGTACCGTGACTTGAACTGGATCAAGGTCGTTCGGCGCCAGGCGCTCGACGCGATTGAACTCCGCTCGACCGGAATCGGGATCGACACCGAGCTCGTGTACAAGGCCCATCGCCGCGGCTTTCGCATCGGCGAGACGCATCTCGGTTATCGGTCGCGTCGGTTCGGCGTGGCCAAGGGCGACCAGCCGCGTCGAGTCGCAGAAACCCTTCTCGAGCTTGCGAAACTACGTCTCGGGCTGCTCGGAGTATGAGGTCACGGCGCCCTGACCCGAAAGACGCGGACACGCTCGAGCGGACCTTCTCCCAACGAATAGGGTAGGGGGCCCCAAAAGTTGGAATAGAGGCCCGCTTTGTGTTCGAAACTCATGAGATGAAGCGGCGACGCCAGTCCGTCGACGGTGTCGCGGAGCTCGAGCCGCCGCACCAACGTCGGGTCGAGTTCAGCTGGAGAAGCCTGATCCGGCACGACCAGCCAATCGCCGGTCTCGACGCCTGACCCGTCAGAGCGGACTGGAACAAACCCCCGCTGTTCCATATATCGACGGAAGCCCCACTCTCCCGTGAACCATGCCGTGGAGGAATCCCCACCCCGGTCCAGTCGGAGCGCCAGCTCCCTATGAGCCTGGGCGAACTGCATGTCTGCTACCGCCAGGGCTGCGCCCAACAGACCCGTCAAGAAGATCGTCAAGGGCAGGCGCCAATCCCTTCTCGCCTGGCGAACCCAGAGGATGGAAAGAAACGGAAGCGCCAACAGCAAGCTCCGCGCAGAAGCGAAGAGATTGAGGGCGACCTCGGAACCGAGCGTTACCGCAAACACTAAAGATAAGAAACGAGCATCGTCGACTTCTTCAGTCGAGTCGCTCCTCAGCACACGCTTGATCGTGGCCATGGGGCCCAGTCCATAGGCGAGCGCGATACAACCGCTGGTCGCGAAGCACGCTGCCGCAATAGTTTGCGCACCATCGAGAGGGGTGCTGAACATCAGTCCGACGGCGACGGCGGCACCGGCGCCTGGCCACGCCCACCAGCGACGACCTCCGCTCGGCAGCCCCCAGGCCAGGGGAAATATCGTGCAACCACCGAGCAGAGTGATGTAGGCCGCGCCATCCTTGAGCAACCGACCGGGCCCAAATTCGATCCACGCGCCCGCGGCGACGGCGTGCACGACCCCGATGTCCATCCAGTTCCACAGGCACCATGCAGAGAGCGTGATTCCCAACGGCGCAGCGACGCGACCGGCCGAGCCAACAGACCGCGTGCGAGCCCAATCGAAGTAGGCGAAGAGCGGAACGAGTAAGAGGCCGCGGTACTGCGTGAAACCTGCGGCGACGAGAGCCACCGCCGCAAAAGCGAGATCGCGGCCCGACCGAGCCTCGACGCCAGAGACAAAGAATGTCATGGAAAGGAGTGCGAAGGCCAGAAACGGAACGTCCGTCATCACGCTGTGCGACGAGACGATGAAGGCCGGCATGGTTACGAAGAGCACAGCGGCAGCTAAGGGCGCGTCACAGAATCGGGCCGCGAGCCGGTAGGCGGCTGCCGCGGCCAGAAGGGAAAATACGAGAAAAGCAAGATGCAGGGAGCGTTCACGGGCGGCACCCGTCAGCGCAATCACGGCGGCGATGACGTAAGACACCAGGGGCGGATGCTGGGTGAATTGGTAGGCCGGCATGTCCTGGCCAAAAATCCGTTGGGTGCCGCCGAGCGGATGAAGCGGCTCCCGCAGGATCTGGTCCGCGCCCTTGAGGTAGACGTCGTCGTCGATATGAAACGGCTTGTCGATGAACGGGAGTGTGACTGCGAGCACGACCAGAAAGAGGAGTGCCACGTCCCGACGTGACCGCCGCCGGTCCTTCACTGCGGCAACACCCGGTAGATCTTCACAGCGGTGTTGTTGAAGACACGCTGGAGCGCCGGCTGAGAGTCCAACCAGGCGGACCCGGCACCGAGCACTGCGAGGTGTTGGTCGTAGAACAAGTACGCGATCCGCTCCGTCCGCAGGAACGAGACGAACTCGTCCGAGCGTCTCCTCAGGAGGTGTTGGCGCACCGCCTCATACTTTTGGGCAAAGTCCGCGGTTGGCGCTTCGTAGTTGCCAAAGTACATCCGATTGTGCGAGATGACTGGGATGTAGGGAGCGACCATGGGCGAGGATAGGACGACATCCTCCTCCCTGCTCTCGGCGGAGAGCCACCGAATCGCAGCGAGCGTCGGGTGGTCGATGAATTCGGGAAGCTGATGGAGCTCCAGCCGAGCGACGACACTGTGATAGTGGTACGCAGTCGTGATCACCGAGAGGGTCCCGAACAATGTGGCCGCGGCGACGCGAGCGAGTGAGGCCCCGAGCGAGCGGAACTCTCGGAAGCGTCCCGCCACGGCGCACACGCCATGGGCGGCGAGGATCACGAGCGGAACCTGTACCCCCAGAATCAGTTGCATCTGAAAGGGAACGATCGCGCGCGGCGCGTAGATCTGACCGGCAGTGGCGCCGATCCAGCAGAATAGAAAGCCAAAGTGCTCGTTGCCCTCGTCCGACCGAAAGTAGATCCCGGCCAATGCGGCGATTCCGACCACCCCGAAGCCCAAGAAGTAGAGCCACGGGTTCGGAGACGAGTAGCCGGCCTGCCCCACGGTCAGCTTGGGATCAGTGAGGACGAGGTAGCCGTCGTAGAGCACCACGGGAGCGGAGATCAGCGCGATCGTCCACCAATCGCGTATGGCGCCCCAGTCTTTCGTCCGGCGCCAGCGAGTGAGGGCTGCGACCAGCAGGATCGCGTCGACGGAAACGACAGCGTACGGGTACACGGCCCCCATCAGCAAGGCCCACGCGCCGGCCCGATACCCGGCGAATCGACGCTGCCATACGCTGTGAAACCCCGCTTCGATGGCCAGAAGGAAGAATAACGTCCCGGCGGGCAAGACGCACTCCCAGAGCATCGTCAAGAAGACGTTCGACTCGACGATCCAAAGATCCGGCGTCCAGCTCTGCGGCGGGATCGCGAAGATTCCCCGCTCGTCGGTCCAGGAGCCGGGCGGTATCCGGAATGCGCCAAATCCAGATGAGAAGGCCAGCAGGCACAGGGCGAGCATTCTTGCGCCCATTCCCTTCAAGAACACCCGAATGAAGCGCCACGAGACAAGGATCAGGGCCACGGAAAAAGCCGTGCGCTGCAGGTGCATGATCCAAACGACAGGGATCCCGGTCGCGCGTGATGCCCAGCCCATCGCCAACCAGAGCGGATTGAAGACAGCGCGCCGCTCTGTGTGACCGTTGTACTTGTCCTCAAACAACCAATGCCCAAGTTCCGCCTGGCGCGGCCCCCAGCCCAGGTAGAAGGCTTGATCGCCGCCGTTTTGCCCCACCAGGCCCGTGAAGTCTGCATCCGGTGGCGCACCGACGAACCCATAGATGTATGGGAACGCCGTCGCGGCGACAACAAGCGCGATGATCGCGAGAACGAGTGTGCGCTCTTTGAATCGCATCAGCTGGATCGAGTGGACGGGGCCGTGCTCAAATCATGGAAGCTCAGTCCGGAGACGGCCAGCACAAGGGCGCCGACGCACGCGATCGGGATGACCGCGATCGCGTGCAGCACGAGCGCCACGCCCGTCGCCGTCGCCCCTCCCACGGCTGCCAGCTCGACCAGGGAGTTCTTGACCACGAACTCGAAGACGCCGATCGCTGATGGCCCGGAGGGAACTGCGAAAGCCAGGTACGACGACGCTGCGATGCCCAGGTCAAGCCCGAGCGAAAGATCCAGCCGAAATGCCCGGGTGACCGCATCGACGTGGAGCGCCGCCAGCCCCCATTCCGCAGCGACGATTCCCCACACATGCAGGAGTCGTCGGCCCTTGGGGAAGACGGCGATTCCGGTGGCGAGCTGGCTCCGCAGGTGGTAGAGCCTCGCTCCAGGTCTGGGCGATAGCGCCTTGCCGAGTCGCTCCGCGGCGCGCCCTTGCGCAAGGCCGAACAAGCTGGCGGCAGACACCGCGGCGGCGGTTGCGAAGGCGGCTAGCGTGCGCTGTGTCCCTGTTCCGTACCAGACCGTCGCCAGCGTCACTCCGGCAAGGACAGATGCCAGAAACAGGATATCAATCGCTCTCTCTACGGCCACCGTCCCGAGAACGGTGGCTCGTGGGACGGCCGCGCGACGACTCATGTATTCCGTGCGTACCAACTCGTCCAGGCGCAGGGGAAGGATCGCAGCGAAGAGTTCGCCGACCGAGATGGCCGACAAGAACAAGCCGATGCGAGGCCGGCCGATGGGCGCCCACAGGACCCGCCACTTCATGGCTTTCAGCGCGAAGACGCCGGTGTCAACGACCAGCGCCCACAAGAGAAACCGCGCATCGACGGCGAGGATCCTACGTGCGACATCTCCGACTTCGACGTCCCGCATCGCGGCGAACAAGAGCCCGCCACTGAGGACGACACCCACAATCTGATTTCGTCGACGTCCGAGTGGGAAGCTGGACACCCCCGAAATCAACCGCGACTCCGCATATCGCCTTCCGGTTCTCGTCAGGACACCAGGCTCTGCGGCGTGAAGGCAGTTCGCACGGCCGGATGCTACCAGCCGCGGAGAGGTCGGAAGTCCGGTAGTGTCCGCCGCGCGGCACGCTGGCGGCGGGAGCCACCTGATCGGATCCAGACCGAACAGGCCCGGTCAGGAAAGGCTTCGGCGAATCACGGACACGACGCGGCGCAGGTCGTCCTCGGTCAGTTCCGGGCAGAGCGGCAGCGACAGAATCCGATCGGCCAGAAACTCGGTGACCGGAAACCGACCGCCGGTCGTGGTGGGACCCTGGCCCGCGAAGGCGCCCTGGCGATGAATGGGCACGGGATAGTGGATGCCGGTGGCGATCCTCGCGGCGGCAAGGGCGGCCATCAGTTCGGAACGCCGCTCCGTCTGGATCACGAACAGGTGCCAGGCCGATCGGGCACCCTCGGCCTGCACGGGAAGAGTCACCGTCGGGACATCGCGCAGCAGATCGCAGTAGAGCCGCGCCCGGTCGTGGCGGATCTGATTCCAGGCGTCGAGGTGAGCGAGCTTGATCCGCAAAACGCCAGCCTGGATGGTATCGAGTCGTGAATTGGTGCCGAGTGTCTCGCTTCGGTAGCGGTCCTTTCCCGCTCCGTGATTGGCGATCTGGCGGATGCGAGCGAGGAGTCCGGGATCGTTCGACACCGCGATCCCCCCGTCGCCGAGGGCGCCCAGGTTCTTGCCCGGATAGAAGCTGAACGATGCCGCGTCGCCGAACGAGCCTGCCTTGCGGCCGCCCAGGGTGGCCCCATGAGCCTGGGCCGCGTCCTCGATGACCCGCAATCCGGCGGCGGAGGCGATAGCCAGGATCTCGTCCATGGGTGCGGGATGTCCGAAGAGGTGGACGGGAATGATCGCGCGGGTCCGGCTAGTGACGGCGGCCTTCACGGCGGCGGGGTCGATGAGGCTGGTGGCGGCGGTGACATCGACGAAGACGGGGGTCGCGCCGGCCAGGGCGACCGCCTCGGCGGTGGCCACGAAGGAATTGGCGGGCAGGATGACTTCGTCGCCCGGTCCCAGGCCCAGAGCGCGCAGGATGAGCTGGAGGGCGTCGGTCCCGTTCCCGCAACCCACGGCGCCAAGGACGCCGCAGTATCGGGCAAACTCCTTCTCGAAAGCCGCGCAGTCCGGGCCGTTGATGAAGGCGCCGGTCGAAACCACCCGTTGAACCACCTCCGCGATCTCCGCCTGGATCTTCTCGTGCAGAGCGACGAGGTTCACCAGGGGGACTGGTGAAAGCGTTGCGGAGGATGGCGGGGGAGTGGTCGACGACAAGAAGATGTTTTCCTTTCGGGTGGAGAGCGTAAGGGAAACGAGCGCGGTCTGCCAGTCAACCCACGACACTGGAGGGGGCCTGGGCTACCTTCCCGCTGTCCCCGCCCGGATGCATCCGCGGTAGTAGGCCTCCAGGCGGTCGATATAAAGGTCCAGGTTGAAGCGCTCGCGCGCCACCTGGGCGGCACGCTCACCCAGGCGCAGGCGGAGCGCATCGTCCTCCGCGAGTCTTCGCAGCCCTTTGGCCAGGGCCTTGGGATCCCCGGGAGCCACCACGATTCCGGTCTCACCGTCGACGATGGCTTCGGGGGTGCCCCCGGCGCTCGTGGCCACCACCGCCATACCACTGCTCATGGCCTCGATAGGCACGGCGGCGAACGGCTCGTCCCACTCGCTCGGGAATACGAGGACATCGTGAGATCGGCAGAAGTCCCTCACCACGTCGCGCTCCACCTTGCCGTGCAGGGTTACATCCTCGAAAACGCCCTCTTCCTCGATCACACGCTTCAGAAACTCCACAAAGTGGCCAGTGCCTTCGCCGCAGATGTCGAGACGGGCCCGAATGCCGTCGCGACGCAGCTGCCCGAGGGCACGAACCGCCGTCTGGGGGCCCTTGCCCTCCCAGAGGGAGCCGACGAAGAGGATCCGCAACGGCTCGCTTGCGAGACGCGGACCGCGCGGTGCTACAGCGAACGTCCTGGTCGGAACTCCGAGGTGGATCACCTCGATCTCTCCGGCGTCCAGGCCAGCCCGTACGTAGAAGGACTTCATGAACTCACTGACCGCGACCACGCGGTGCGGCAATGCCCATCGTCGCAGGATGGGCTGCAGGCCAAAGCGTGCGGCTCGAAGCGCCAGCCTCTTCCAGGGTACGACCGGCTTCAGGAGAGCTTCAAGATCAAACAGACTGAAATAGAGCCACTTGTCCAACACTTGAACCACTACGGGGGCCTGACCTGAAAGAGCCGCCACGAGCGGCGACAGGGAAGTCATGTAGAGGTTCCAGACGACGACCACGTCGGGGCGCTTCGCAAGCAGCCACCGGCGCGTCACGCCGTAGCTGCGCGGACTGAAGAGGTGGAGACGAAAAGCCTCCCAGGGCGACGGCAGCCGACCCCCGAGGAAGGTCTCCTCCTTCCTGTCCAGGTCGATCTCGAGCGCGCCCGATAGATCCGGGTGGGACGGCAGGTCCAGACCTCGGCCGCACAGGACGGACACCCGGTGCCCCCGAGCCCTCAGGGCACGCACGACCTCGTCGCAGATCATCTCGTACCCTCCCACGACGTAGGGCGGGTAGAGATTGTTGATGAAGGCGAGGTGCATCGTGGCGCTTGGCTATCCTCTCACGCAGAACTCAAGCGCTCAGCGCCCTTGACCCGCGCGCATCCGGACCCGTAGTCTCTGCTCGCGCAAGGATCGCATGTATCCCAATCCGCAAGACGTCCTGCCGCTCCCGCAGCACCCCGATGTGGAGCACTACCGCAAGCGCGCCAAGGCGCTGGTCAAGGCGCACCGCTCCGGCGACGAAGCGCTCCTCGCATGGGCGAGGGATTTCACCGGTTCAGCCCGAGGCGCGCAGATGGTCGCGACGTTCGCGCGCGAACGCCTCGGGGCCGCCAAGTCCGCACTGGCCCAGGCGCAGTTCGTCATCGCGCGCGCGCACGGCTTCCCAAGCTGGCCCGCCTTCGTGCACCACCTCGGGGAGCTCGCGGAGCCGACCTCGGGTGTTCCGGCCTTTGAGCAGGCCGCGGAGGCAATCTGCGAGGGGGACCTCGCCACTCTCGAGCGGCTCCTGCGCGACGTGCCGGCATTGGCGTTGGAGCGCTCGACGCGAGAGCACCGTGCGACACTCCTTCACTACTTGGCCGCGAACGGCGTCGAGAACTAACGGCAACGCACCCCCGCGAACATCGTTGCCATCGCGCGGCGGCTGCTGGACGCGGGTGCGGAAGTGGACGCCGAGGCCGACGTCTACGGCGGCGGTGCCACAACGCTCGGCCTCGTGGTGACGAGTGCGCACCCGCGGGCCGCGGGGGTGCAGATAGCCCTCGCGGACCTCCTCCTCGACCGGGGTGCTCGCATCGACGCGCGCTGTGTGCACGGGTGCCTCGCGAATGGCTGCCCGGAGGCCGCCGCTCACATGGCGCGGCGCGGGGCGCCCTTGGGGCTTGAGGAGGCTGCCGGGCTGGGGCGCCTTGATCTCGTCGCGTGGCATTTGGGACCGGCGCAGCCTTCGCCCAGGGCGGAGCTCGGGTCGGCGATGACGATGGCCGCCTGGTACGACCAGCGGGAAGTGATCGGGTTCCTGCTCGACCACGGCGTGGACGTCTCGACGGTCGATGCGGCCGATGGCCAGACGGCGCTCCACGTCGCGGCGTACCAGGGGAACGTGGCGCTCGTCGAGATGCTCCTCGCACGTGGCGCAACGCCTGGAGTCACCGACGCGCGCTACGGGACGACACCGCTGGTCTGGGCGCAGCACGCATGGCGCGCCGATCACCGCGGGCCGGAGGATTCCTACCGTCGCGTCATCGCGCTGCTGGGCGGCGAGACGATGTAGCCATGTCCCATTCCGCCCGTCCTTGACTCAGCTCACCGTTCGCCCCGCTCGGTTACCTGCCGGGTGCTGTTTTCGGACATCAGAATGTGATTGCCCTTGAGCGAGGTACTCCGGTTTTGAAACACGATCCAGTCCCAACCGCTCTTGGCTTTCAGCAAGACGATCCACCGCCACAAGGAAATCCGGCAACCCTTCAGGTCACGCGGCCCGGAGCGAATCCCATAGGCCAGGCGATGTCCGTTCCTTGCGTCCGGAACGGGAAGATGGCGAGCGTCTCCATGATGCTCGTCGGCATCGTTCAAAACGTGAAGTACACCGGTCTCGCGTCACCGTCCGACGATGTGATCTAGTGTCCCGGCCAGGTGGCGGGTCCGCGTTTCCTGGTCGCTAGCGAGATGAAGTTCGCCCGATTGCCGACACACCCAAAACCCGTTCGGAAGGCCACAGGTCTCCCAGCTTGGGCGCATGCTCGATTCTCCGCCGGCCCTCCTCCGCTTCGCCCATCGCCAAATCGATCACGCCTCTGTGCAACAGCAGCCGCCAACTCACTGTCCCAAGCACCAAGGCTCTCTTCGAAGCACCCAACGCCTCATGAGGCTGACCCTTTCGATAGAGAGCCCACGCTAGACCGTCCCAAGTCTCGATATCCTGATGAGTCTCGAGTTCGGCCCTGACCAGGGATGTGGCTCGTTCGAGGTTCGTTCCGCGATCGGCGTAAAAGCGGGCCAGCCAACGCGGCTCGGCTTCCCTCGGATCGCCGAGGGCAGCGACACGGTCCACTTCGGCGAATGCGCTCCCAGCCCCCGCTCGGCGTCCCATTGCGAGGTGGAGTTCACCCTCCAAAGGCGCCGCCGCGACGGAGGGGGCGGCCTTCTGAGTCTCTGAACGGTTTCAAGCGCCGAGCTCAGTCGCCCCTCGCTGGCGCGACTCTCCGCCAAGTGGAACAGGGCGAGATGGTAGTTCGAGACAGTGGCCAGGGCGAGCTCGTACTCAGCCTGAGCGTCCCTGTGTCTTCCTAGGGCTTGGTATTCACGGCCCAACATCACGCGGCACCAAGCAAGGCCCTCGGGGTCGTTCGGCGACGATGCCTCTACGGCGATTTTCATTAGGGCGACCGCTACCTCGCGGTCCCCGTGAAGGGCTCTGAGGTTAGCCGCGCGTGAGTAGGCATCAACGCCCGGGCGTCGTTTCATCATCTCGGCAACCGCCTCCACGGCCTCGGGGTACCTTCCAAGCTCCGTCAAAGCGTCGGCCAGAACACCGTAGTTCCACGCACTCTCCGGCTGTTCCTCCGCAGCCCAGCGGGCCGACTCGGCTGCTCCCTCGAAGTCGTGCATGCCGGCTTGTGCCCATCCTTTCAGAGCCAGGGCTTCCCCGTCCTTCGGATCGGCGGCCAGGGCTTTCTGTACAGCCACCCAGGCCTTGCCATCCGCAGAATGGTCACCCCGCCATCGAGCCAGCCGGCGGTGGGCAATCACTAGCTTGTTCCAGCCCTGTGTCGACCCAGGCTCCTTCTTCGTGGCCGACTCGAGGCGAGTTATCTCCAGTCGAAGGCTCACGGTGTCTTTCGGCAGACTCGAAAGGGCCGAAAGGCCGGCGAGAAGGAAGAGGGTCGTGTTCGGGGCCATGGTTCTAACTGGCGGTTGCCGGGGAATGGGTATCCAAGGTATGGGAACGCATCCAGATAGGGGGCGTCGTTTCCTTTGACTCCGTCTCCAAGCGAAACGCCGAAGCCAGGCACGAGCACACCGCTGACGGCAGTCAGGGCAATATCCACCACGTCATCACCGACGGGGCGGCCGTTTGGATACCCAGCCAAGTCACCCCCCAGAACTCCCAGTCGGTGAGGGGACACCCGATTGGGCGGGACGACAACGTTCAGTCGAAGCTCCTCGCAGGGCGTACCGCCCACCGGCTGAGTCAAGGCGGGCATGCCTGAAAGGAAAACCTGTACTAGATCCATGCGGGGGGCCGGAGGAACGCGGAGACCGAAGAGGGCAGTAAAGAGCCTCCCAGGTTCCGGATCCGTGACGAAGCTCAGGAACTGAGAGTCGATCCGCGGCTCACTTCCGTTGAAGCGATCCTTCATTCCGCGAGGGATGACGGTCGCTCGAAAAGGCGCTGGTCTCCTACTCCTCGCTACAAACAGCCATTCTTCAGCGCCCTGCTAGAGGGTCCCAGTGGTCAACTCCGAACGCGCCTTCGACATCCCGTTGGAACTCGTTTTGGGGGCGACGGTCTACGACCCCCCCGCCGACGGCGAGGAAGGAAGAGAACCGTCCCTCGTTGATAGTTAACCAAGGATACGACAGGCCAGCAGAGAAGAAGTTGTTGTCTGGGACCCTTAGCTGCCCGTGGTGAAAGTCGTTTTCTGAGATCCATTCGTTGAGACCTGACGTCTTAAGGAC
>CXWL01001590.1_pt1 | contig 116803 bp, 119 predicted proteins | sample 590931 | NCBI WGS metagenome assembly CXWL01 (sample SAMEA3498368, study PRJEB10139) | groundwater metagenome | biome: water well; material: biofilm material | place: Germany | collected 2015-04-27 | reverse complement strand
GCTCATTGTTGTATCTGTCAACATAAGATTGTGGATCTTTGTTAGGATCAACAAAAGATGCTATTCCTGTTTCTTTTGGTTCTGGCATTGGTTTAGGTTCAGGAGTAGGGACTGATGTATTTGCAACACAGACTCCATTACTCAAATGCTGAGTAGATGTACATGTTGGTGTTGTAATTGCATCAGTTACTATAATTTTCACACTTTCTCTATCGTCTAATCCTCCTTTTTTTACTACTATATCAAAAACATATTGACCTGGACCCTGAGATCCAGTGGGAGTCCATGTGAATTTTCCTGTCTGCCCATCTATTGATGCGCCAACTGGGGGATTTTTTTCAAGACTGTATGTTACTCCTGTTAATGATTGAGTCAATGCAGGGATAAAAGTCAAAGTCTTTTCTTCCTCTACTGTCTTGTCTGGAATTGAATTAAGTGCTAGTACAAAATCTGGAACAACAAAAACTTTGTTTCCATCAAATTGTAATTTTATAGTTAATCCTTCATTCTTTTTTTGATCATCGGTAAATGCAGTTGCATTGTAGATTCCTTTTGATTTAAAATAATTTGTTACATCTCTTGGAATTGTTGAAAATGATCCATCCACATCTGATGAAGGATCTGAAATCATCCCTACATAGTCTCCTGTGGGATCATCAATAACCACAAAAACTGATTTTTTCCCAGTTTGTTCTTTTCCAATAAATATCATTGATTCCTCTATTGTGTAGGAATCCTTCTCAAGTGATATAGAAGACACAGCTGCGTTGGCTGGAACAATCATAAGGAAAACTAGGGAAAATACAAAAAATACTCCTAGTTTTGTTCGCATGTTATGATCTTAATCCTCTTTACTTTTAAAAAACACGTATAATTTCTTCTATTGATTTGCCAAGAATTATTCACACAACTCATAGATCAAGTAAAAAGCGCATGTAAACTTGACCATTTTGTCTGATCTCCATATCATAAAACGTAGGGGCCTTTATCTCGACTTTGAAGTTATGTTTTAGAAACTCTAGTGGCTCTCCATACGCTTTAGCGTATATCTTGTAGCCATTATTTTCTTGAATTTCAATATCCATTCTTCTTATTGCAAAACCTTCTGTGATTAAAACAAAGGTCACCTCCTCAAGCCAGCTAAACAAAAGATATCTAAGATCTTTTCCTTGTGCGATAAACTCTCTTTGTTCTTTCTCTTCTACTCTGTCTTTATCTAGTGTAAGATCAATTACAGCATCTGCTGTGACTAGAAACGCCTCTTTGAGATCTTTAGCAGTAACTTCAATAATTGCATCAGTTGCATGATCTAAAAACTTGTAACTCAACTATATTTTTGAAATCTTGCTAATTATTAATTTAGATGGTTTTTAGTTTCTAAACAATCATTGTATTAAAAAATTCTTAAATAAAAAAATTATTCACAACAAATCTTGTTTTTGAACCCAGTTTTATTTTTAGCGACACGAAAACTATTTAGCGTTTTGTTCCATTTGAATAATCCCAAATGCATTTCCTTCGGTATCTGTACACTGTGCAAAATAACCCACTCCAGGAATGGGCATTTTAGGGACTAGTATATGACCTCCATTTGATTGAATAAGTTTTGAATATTCATCAATCGAAGAAACTTCAATCGTATTTGTCATACCTGATTGACCTGGCATTCTCTTTGCAAGGCCACCATTAATTCCAGGTTGCTTTTCATCACCTGTATATGCCATCCAATATTCCATTGGACCATTCCACTTTTCAAACTTCCAATTAAATACCTCCTTGTAGAATTTTTGTGCCCTGAGTGGGTCATCTGCCGGAATATCAAAATGAGTTATTCTTGGCATGCAAAGTTTTATAAGAAATATTATTTATATTGATCTTTTTATTCCACACTCATCTATTCATAATATTATATTCAATTTCAAAAAATCTTATTTTTTTAATACCTATCGTCTTTCTTGGGGGGTTTACAATGCTATTGATTAAATTAACATTTGAGAATTAGTTTTAACATTCCCCCGGAAGATGATTATCTGACGGGTATTTTCTAGATTATATTTTAGAACAATTATCATAAGGAAGATAACATGTCAAGGAATTTGCGATTAATTGAGATGACATCTTCCTTATGCTGGATTAATGAATCTAACATTGTAATATAAATTCTTCATCTCTTGTATTTTTAAAAAATTACATATTGAAGTTTTTCTAATTATGAGATTTGTTATGGATCTCTATCTGGATTCATTTCTATCTTGTTTACCAATTTTTCTTTATATCTCAATTCAAATATGCTTTTTCGTATAACTTGTAATATACCATGAATTCATCTGATGTTTTTAGAAAAAGAAATCTCTCAAGCGTTAATTTTGATTATGAGGATTTGATTGGAAGAAATCTATCAAATTCCAATATGAGCGGAGTTGATCTTAAAAACAGGGACATTCACAATGCTGATCTAAGTTGCACTGATCTAAGTGGAGCTAACTTGAGTGGTACAATCCTGTTTTATGTCAAATTAAGAGGCGCTGATATGAGAACAACCAATCTATTTGATGCAAAACTATGGGATGCTGACTTGTATGGTGCAGACCTTCGAGGTGCAGACCTTCGAGGATCTGACTTGTTTTATACAGATTTGAGAAGTGCTGACTTGAGTGAGGCTAATCTAAGTGGTGTAAATATTAGGCATACAAACTTTGAGGGCGCAATTCTTACAGGAGTTAATTTTACAGGTGCAAATTATGATTTGCACACATTAAATACAATTTCTGACGATGCAAAATCTATATTAAAAAAACAAGGTAAATTGTGGTAGACCAGATTTACATACTTTGAATTATCAGTAAGCTTATCATGCAGTCTGGAATATTTATGAAAATAATTGACAAAGGTATTACAGTATCAAACCAAATTTTTAAAAATTCGTTTTTCTAAAAAACTCTATTTTAACTTGTCATCTTTTTTGCTTTTTGAAAAACTGCAGACCATTGTTTCCATGTTAATCTACCTGTCTGTGTATTTTGCTTTGATGGGTGATATGAAGTTAGAATTTTGATTCTGTCATACTCAAATAATTTATTGTGTCCAAATTTTTCTGGCTTTACTTGTACCAATTTGCATGTCGTATCATAAGCAATTTTTCCAAGACATAAAATAACTGTGACATTTTTTAGAATTTTATATTCTTGTCGTAGATAATCAAAACAGTTTTGCATTTCTTCCCTCGTTGGTTTGTTTTGTGGTGGCGCACATCTGACTGTAGCAGTAATGTATGCATTATTTAGTACCAGTCCATCATTTTTTGCTTCACTTGTTGGTTTTGAGGAAAATCCATTTTTATGCAATGCTTTTGCAAGCCAATCCCCTGAGGAATCACCTGTAAACATTCTACCTGTTCTGTTTCCACCATGAGCTGCAGGAGCTAGTCCAACAATGAGTAATTTTGCATTGATATCCCCAAAGCCTGAAAGGGGCTTTCCCCAATACGATTGATCCTGGAATCGTCTTACCTTGTTTTTTGCTATTTCTCTTATGTACAATGAGAGTCTGGGGCATCTGGTACAATTTTTGATTTTTTTATCAAGTGAGATTAAATTCAATTGAATGTATTTTATTGAATTAGGTAATTATCTTTGGTGATTATATTTTTTCTTGAACCAGTGCAATTATTCTATTATATCATAGATTCATTTACTAGTTCTGTGCACAAAATAGCTTACTGCAGGTCAACATTAAATCAATCCATTTTTAAAAACTGCCTAGTTCTGCATAGTTATTGTACCTAACATCACAGAAATATCTAAATCAGTAGATCATATTGGAAAAACAATTTGGAACTGCCTCGTGGAATGAAGGATTTTGATGATAAGGAAAGTTCAAACATTGAACATATACGAAATCATTTCAAAAGATTATCAAATTTATACGGATTTTCATTTATGGATCCATCTCCAATTGAACTATTATCTGTACTAGAGACAAAGTCAGGGCCTGCAATTAGAGACGAGATTTATTATTTCAAAGATAAGGGAGACAGAGAAGTTGCACTTCGCTTTGACTTTACTGTAGGATTGACACGATATGCAGTATTACAAAAATCAATACGACTCCCTGTAAAAATCTCGGCATTTGGCGGAGTGTTCCGATATGACGAACCACAAAAAGGTAGGTATAGGTACTTTCATCAATGGGATGTAGAGATTTACGGAAAGCCAGGATTAGAATCAGAGGCAGAAATTATTGAATTTACATCCAGATTATTTGATTCCTTACTACTCAAAAATATTACAATAGATATCAATCACAGAAATCTAGTAGAGTCTTTTATCAACAAAACATTTGATTCTACAGATAAAAAGTTAGTTGCAGATATGCTACGAGCAATAGATAAAATACAAAAAAAATCCAAGCAAGAAATTCTAGATGAATTCAAAGACAAATACGACATGCAAAAACTAGAAAAGATTCTAGAGTTTTCCCAGATAAAAGGAACAATTCAAGAGATAGAAAAAAAATTAGACGTATTGGAATTGCAATCATGGGATGAACTAAAACATCTAGTGGACTCACTTGAAAACAGAGGCGTCTCTAATGTGAGAATTAATTTCGGTATTGTGAGGGGATTGGATTACTATTCAGGAATGGTCTTTGAAGTATTTGACAAGCATTCAACTCTTGGGGCTCTGGCCGGTGGAGGACGATATGATTCACTAACCAAAGCATTTGGAAGAGAAGACATTGGAGCAACAGGTGTTGCAGGTGGGGTAGAAAGAATTATTCTGATAATGCAAGACCAGGGAATAATTCCACAAATTAAAGAAAATAGAATCTCTGTATTATACGTCAATCAAGAAATGCAAAAGGTTGCAATGAGCATTGCCTCTTTGTTGAGATTAAACGGCATAGCAACTGATATTGATTTGGTTGGAAGGAAACTTCAAAAACAGATCGAGAATGCAACTGAATCAAAATATTGCATTATAGTAGCCCCCGAAGAACTAGAGCAGGGTAAAGTGGTACTAAAAAGCATGCACGATGGCATTGAATCACAAGTAGAAATTGAAAAGCTTACCGATGATCCAAAGTCTATTCTTAATTTAGAAAAGCTCTAGTTAACATCATAATTTCGGGACCGCTAGTCATAGAACCTACCACCACTGTGTTGTTATTCGCCAGGATTCCAGACATCACATATGGAACGCCGTTGTTAATTGTAGTCTGCTCTATTTTTACGCCCATTAGATTTGCAAAAACTTTCATGTCTTCCTCGTCAGCTTCTGGATGTATTGCCGCACCCGAATTATTTGCAACCATTACCGCTCCTGTTTGGTTAAATCCAGCGATTCTTTCCTGTAACACCTCAACTCCTAGAACTTGCTCTATTGTATCACAGTCTTCTTTTGATAGCCATGGCGATACAATAGCTCCTTTATCATTTGCACAAATTACATTTCCAAGTGCAGTGTATTTTGAATCCAATACTCCCACTTCCATCTTGGTCTGTTTTTTTAGAAATTCATATTCATCAATGTATGCAGTTTTGGGAAGCAAAATTCCATTGTTATTCATTACCATCAATGCTCCTAAAAGACGAGTATTTGCAACTGATGAATACAAAACTTGAGCCTTTAGATATTCTCCAAGTTTTTCAGCTTTGGTTTGAGCGAAACCCATAGGAACTAGAACAAAATTGTCATTCACATTAATGTAGATTCCAATGTTTGGTCCTCGGTAAACGTCATATTTGTTAATGTCCATTTATTAGAATTGATCTTCAATCGATATGAACGTAAGGAAATTCAAAGCCAGATTTCGGGCATAGGTTTTTTATTATACTAATGTTTAGTCCAAACTAATTTTGTCTAGCTTTAAATAATATCTGGATGAAATACATTTTATGCCAATAGCAGAAAATTTTCCAGCTGGTCTAAAACCAATTGGAAAAATTAGTTTAGAAGGTACATCTGACTTTCATTGGGTTTGGGGTCCGGGCAAAAAAACAAACACTGACGGTTCACAATCCGAAGCATTTGCAGATGCCGATGTTGTAGCCGCTTATGCTGCTCGTGGAGAAAAACAAGTTCCACTGGGTATTAGCGGCACAATGGTTGCAGTTGACTGGGATTCTTGTATTGCAGATGGTGCATGCATTGAAGCATGCCCAGTTCAAGTATTTCAATGGTACAGAACTGAAAAAAATATTCCAAACACTGAAGCAATAAATGCAGCTTTTAAGGGAACTGGAAGTTCTGTTAAAGAAGAACGAAAAGATCTCACTGACAAAGCTGATCCAATAAGAGAACATGATTGCATCTGGTGTATGGCATGCGTATCAGTTTGTCCCCCCCAAGCTATCAAAGTTGATCAATCAAATCTCGAAGCACATGAAAAAGCAGCTGGAACTTTTGTAAAAATAGAGGCCGGTACTCCAAATCCTCATGCACACGATTAGACTACTTTTCCTTTTTTATATAATAAATTCAAATTTAGTCCAAACTAATTTTGTCTAGCTTTAAATAATATTCAGATAATTATCACACATGGTAGAACTAGTAATACCAGAAGATTTTTGCCACGACCAAAAACCAGTCGGAAAAACTAGCCATGCGAATGGTGAGAATTTTCATTGGATTTGGGGCAAAGGAAATCCAGAAGGCGCAGCATTCTCAAATGATGATGTAAAGGCAGCTTATGAAGAACATGGAGAAAAACAAGTTCCTCTAGGTATTCACGGTACAACAGTTGCAGTTGATTGGGATTCTTGTATTGCAGCTGGTTCATGCATGAGTGTATGTCCAGTTCAAACATTTCAGTGGTACAGAACCGAACAAGATATACCAGCTAAAGATGTAGTTGGTAAAACTTTTGAGGGAACTGGAAAAACTGAACAAAATGAACGTCTTGACGCTAGTGACAAATCACAACCTATCAGAGAACATGATTGTACAATTTGTATGGCTTGCCAAGAAATCTGTCCTTCAGGCGCTATTCGAATTGAACAAGCGAACTTGGAATGGCATGAGAAAGCAGCTGGAACCTTCGTCAAAATGACCGGTAGCGGCAACCCACACGCTCACGATTAAAGAATTATTTTCTTTTTTTCTTTTTACAAAATTTATTTTTATCTCATCAACAAATTTTAATCACTGTTTTGTATCACTTTTTGCAGAGGTCGCCTAGCTCGGTAGGGCGCGGGCCTTGAGAGCCTGTGTGCGCAAGCACCCGGGGGTTCAAATCCCTCTCTCTGCGTTTTTATTTTTCTATTTTGCCTAATTCAGCCAATAAAGCTGATAACTGGATCTCAGGATTTGCGCCAACTAAAATTCTATAATCATATTTTGCAATTACTTCTAAAATATCTGATATCTTTTCATGTTTTGTTTTGAATACTGCAGAATTTAGATACTTGAGAAAATCAGATTCTGACATTCCGTAGACCTTGATTAGTTCAATCATTTTTTCTCTAGCATCTAAAATTTTTCCAGATAGTGCCATTTTTAAAACACCATCAACGTCGCTGGTTTTTGTTAATCCAGCTGATGCCTTTACATGCTCTTCTGAGATCTCTCCCAAACTCGCAGTTGCCTGCATCAGATTAATGGCATGTCTGAGGTCTCCTTCAGAATAATCATAAATTGTCTTGAGTCCTTTTTTATCTGCTTTTACTTTCTCTTTTTTAGCTATTCCATCCAAATGATTAATTACATCTTCTTCAGGAATTGATGTAAACTTGAAGGTAGCACATCTACTTTGAATAGGGTCGATAATTTTTGAGATATTGTTTGCAATCAGAATGAATCTGCAATATTTTGCTGTATCTTCTATTATTCGTCTAAGCGCAGTTTGTGCATCAGAAGTCATCTCGTCGGCCTCATCTAAAATAATTATTTTAAATGGGATATCTACCATTCCTGCATATCTAGAAAATTTCTTTACTTTTTCTCTAACCATACCTATGCCTCTTTCATCTGAGGCATTTAGCTCCAGCGTATAGTCTTTAGAATATTGACCAAGAATTTGTCTAGCAATGCACAAGGCAGTAGTTGTCTTACCAACTCCTGCAGACCCAGAAAACATCAAGTGCGGCATATCGGTTGGGTCTTTAATTAAAGCCTCCAGGCTACCAATAACCTCTGTTTGATTTACAATTTCTGATAGCTTTGAGGGGCGATACTTTTCTACCCACATGCCTGTTGATAACATGAGATGTTCTAGTCTATATCCCACTAATAAATCGAAATTAATAGGATCAATTGATCTAACAAAATAGTGAACAGAATTGATCGATCCATTACATCAGTATCTAATGATGAAATAGGGATCTTGCGATGAACATAGATGATGTAGAAAAATTGCACTCTATTGGATATAGCCTAAAGGATGCTAAGGTTACACTAAATCATGATATTAAATTCAGTGTGGCAGGCCTCAAGATTAATGGCACCCATGGCGAGGTTCTAAATTTACCTCAATGGCTGGGAAAAATTCTTGCTCAAAATAAACTTGCAACACTTGATACTCCTGACATGATAACTGAGCTAAAACAAGCATTATCAAAAGAAAAGATGGTAGGTGAATATCAACTATCTACATTAGATCCTCATTTTTATATCAAATTAAAAGAATCCATGAAAAATTTACGTAGAGATGATTTTGATCACGTAGAAAGCATGATGTTGGAACTATTTAGAATGAGAAGAGGAAAGCTTGTCAAGCTTGCAGATTCAACAAAACTCAATTCTGAATTATATGGTAAGCTAACAGTTGAAGAAAATATATTCTTTAAAACAATTTATGACAATAGTATAGAATTTGAAAAACAAATCAGAGGTGATTTAAATGAACAAAGTTCAAACTAGTACTTTTACCGAATCTGCATTATCAGATAAAGTAAAAGAATTTCTTACAAGATTCAAAGACAAGAATGGCAATTACAAATATGTAGAGCAAATCGACGAGATGATGCCAAAGAATGCAAAATTCATCATTGTTGATTATAATGATCTTGTGGTAGAACCTGAAATTGAAATAATTTTCACGACAGATCCTGACAGAATTCTAAATGCATTTTCAAGAGCAATCAAAGAAGCACTACAAACAAGATTTCCGGACTATGCTGAAAAAATAAAAGACGAAGTTCGTGTAAGATTAATAAATTATCCGCTACAAAGAAGTCTAAGACAAATCAATGCAGAAACAATTGGAAACATTACCAGTGTTTCAGGAATGGTTGTACGGGCATCAGAAGTAAAACCGCTGGCAAAAGAACTTGTATTTGTCTGTCCTGATGAACATCAAACAAAAGTAATTCAACTAAAGGGAATGGATGTAAAGATCCCAATAGTTTGCGATAATCCAAGTTGCAAACACCGAGATTTTGAATTAAAACCAGAAGCCAGTAAATTCATAGACTTTCAGATTCTTAGACTGCAGGAACTTCCTGAAGATCTTCCTCCCGGTCAATTACCTCACTACATTGATGTTACAATTAGGCAGGATCTTGTAGATAATGCTAGACCTGGAGACAGAATAATTCTTTCAGGAATAGTTAGGGTAGAGCAAGAATCAGTTGCAGGAATCCCGAGAGGTCATAGTGGCTTGTACAGATTACGAATTGAGGGAAATAATATTGAGTTTTTGGGTGGCAGAGGTTCAAAGACTTCACGTAAGATACAAAGAGAAGAAGTTTCCCCAGAAGACGAAAAAATGATTAAGACACTTTCACAAAGTCCTGATGTTTATCAAAGATTGATTGATTCTTTTGCACCACACATACAAGGACAGTCTCTAATCAAAGAAGCTATTTTGTTATTGATCGTGGGGTCTACTCAAAGACTGCTCGGAGATGGAAGCAAAATTAGGGGCGACATTAATGTATTTCTTGTCGGTGATCCTGGTACTGCAAAAAGTGAAATGTTAAAGTTTTGTGCTAGAATTGCGCCAAGAGGTTTATACACATCAGGTAGAGGTTCAACTGCAGCAGGTCTCACAGCAGCTGTAGTTCGTGATAAAACGGGAATTATGATGTTGGAAGCAGGCGCTGTAGTCCTTGGTGATCAGGGTCTTGTATGCATCGATGAGTTTGATAAGATGAAACCAGAAGATCGTAGTGCATTACACGAAGTAATGGAGCAGCAATCTGCTAGTATTGCAAAAGGTGGTATTGTTGCTACACTAAATGCAAGAACATCAATTTTGGCAGCTGCAAACCCAATGTATGGAAAATATGATCCATTCAAAAATATTACTGAAAACGTAAATTTACCAATTCCACTATTGACCAGATTTGACTTGATTTTTGTAGTTCGAGATATTCCTGGAAGAGAAAAAGATGAAAAAATTGCAAGACATATCATTGAATTGCATACCCCTCAGGGAACTGACAAACGTTCTGTAATTGATGTGGATACTCTAACAAAATACCTTTCATATGCAAAAAGATCTTCTCCTGATTTAACAAAAGAAGCAGAAGAAAAGATTCTGGAATACTATCTACAAATGAGAAATGTAGAATCTGAAGAAATGATCACAGTCACACCTAGACAGCTTGAAGGTATTATTCGACTCTCAACTGCACGTGCAAGATTACTCATGAAAGATAAAGTTGAAGAAGAGGATGCAGAGCGTGCAATATTTCTCATTCAAAGCATGCTTCAGGATGCTGGTGTTGATGTCAATACTGGTAAAGTTGATCTTGGAGTTTTGCAAGGAAGACCACGTAGTGAAGTATCCAAGATGCAACTATTCATGGATATTCTAAAATCAATGGAGGGTGACAATAAAGTTTCAGTTGAAGAAAGAGCATTTGTAAAAGAATTAGAAAAGACAGAAAAATTTACTGAAGAAGAAGCAAGAAATTACATCAGAAGAATGCTTCGCGAAGCATCTATTTATGAATCAAAACCCGGTCACTATAACCGAGTATGAACATAGAAAAACTAGATCTTCTCAAATCTGCAATTGATTTTCTAATATCCGAGGGATTTTCCAATCTATATCCGCCTCAAGCTGATTGTATCAAAGCTGGATTACTTGATGGAAAAAGCATTCTGGTTTCTGCTCCTACGGCAAGTGGAAAAACTCTCACTGCAACACTTGCAATGATTAATTATCTTTCAAAAAATAAGGGAAAGGTTATCTATCTTAGTCCACTAAGAGCACTAGCTTCTGAAAAATACATAGAATTTAAAAAGCTAGAAAAAATTGGATTAGGAAAAAAAATCAAAGTAGGTATATCTACTGGAGATTTTGAAAATATTGAAAAAAATCTAGAAAAAAATAATGTCTTAATTTTAACAAATGAGAAGATGGATTCTATAATCAGACATGGAGCTGAATGGATTGATGAGATTGGACTAGTTATTGTAGATGAGATCCATCTTATTGGTGATGAAACTAGGGGACCTACATTAGAGATGGTCTTAACAAAATTAAAACTACTAGCAAGCAAACCCCAAATTGTAGGGCTTAGTGCAACCATTACAAATTCTGATGAGATTGCAAGATGGCTTGACTGTACACTTGTAAAAAATGATTGGAGACCTGTACCGCTTTCTGAGGGCGTATATGATGATGGAAAGGTTTTGATGAGTGATGGCAAAAAATTTAATATCGAACCTAGCCTTTGTGGCATCCCTGTTGATTTAGGCGTGCAATCCGTAAAAGAGGGGGGCCAATCACTAGTTTTTGCAGAGACTAGAACTCGCTCAAGATCTCTTGCAACAAAGGCTGCTGATGTCATTTCACAATTGTTGGAAAAAAAAGAATCAGAAGAATTAGAAAAAATTTCAAAAAAACTTTTATCAAATAATGAACATACTGAATTAGTAAAGACTCTTGCAACATTGGTGAAAAAAGGAGTTGCGTTTCATCATGCAGGACTAAATCAAAATTGCAGACAAACAATAGAATCTGAATTTCGTAAGGGGACAATTAAGCTATTGTCCTCTACGCCAACTTTGGCAGCTGGTGTGAATCTCCCCGCAAGAAGAGTCGTTATATCTAACATCAATAGATATAATGCAAACGTTGGTGCTAACAGACCTATTAGCATCTTGGAATACAAGCAACTCTGTGGTAGAGCTGGAAGACCACAATACGATGATTATGGTGAATCAATTATTGTTGGAAATGGAAACAGTGAGGATCTATTTGAATATTATATTAATGGTCAACCAGAACCAATCGTCTCCAAAATTGCAGATGATAAATCATTGCGAACTCATGTGTTGAGCATCATCGTAACAAACCCTGGAATTAAAAAAGAAGAAATCTTGGATTTCTTTTTACAGACACTTGGTGGCCTACAATCCCGAAAAGCAACAATAAAGTTTGCAATTGATATTTCACTACGATTCTTAGAAAATTCATTTTTAATTATTAAAAAAGGTGAAAGATACGCTGCGACAGAATTTGGAAAAAAGACATCAATGCTTTACATTGATCCACTCACAGCAACTTACTTTAGAGATGCAATCGAAAATATATCCAAAGAAAGAAAACATACTTTTGGGTTTTTACATCTAATTACAAGTTGTGGAGAATTTTTCCCCAAATTCTCACTTAGAAATAAAGACTATGAAACTGCAAGTTTGGTGATAGAGAATAATTCTTCAGAGCTTTTAGAGCCAATATCCGAATATGACTGCTCTAGGAGTTTACTTGCTTTACAGTCATGGATTACAGAATCCTCAGAATTATCTCTTTCTGATGGCCTTGGAATTGAATCTGGCGATATGCATAGAATGATAGAGACTGCAGATTGGTTAAGTTACTGTCTCAGAGAGATATCAAAACACCTAGAGCGTGTAGATTTGCTTGATGAGCTAGAGAATTTACGAAAGAGAATCATTTATGGTATTAGAGAAGACTTGTTGGATTTAGTTAAGGTAAAAGGAATTGGAAGAATAAGAGCAAGGGTACTGTACAAAAATGGAATTAAAACCCTAGATGAATTAGCAAAGATTCCGGTAAGTAAATTATCGATGATCGATAAAATCGGTTCAACCACTGCAGCTAACATAAAATCAGAGTTACAAAAGGCTAGGTAATTGACTGAACTAATAATTCCTGCAATCATTTCATGCATTGTTGCATTTTTTACAGTATATGTTATGACACCTCCTTTGATAAAATTTTTACAAAAAAGAAATTTTTCTGTCAGGGATGTGAATAAAAAAGATCATATCATGGTAGTAAGACCCGGCGGTCCATCAATTATTGCTGGAATTATCACATCTGAAATTGTTTTGTATATTTTTTTCCAATCTAATGAAATTCTTGTAATAATGATTACTAGTTTCATGGCATTTGTAATTGGTTATGTTGATGATAGGAAAGTTATGGGTGGATGGTTTAAACCAGTTGCTTTGGTAATTACGGCTACGCCGATAATCTTACTCGGTACTTACGATTCCAATCTATCATTTCCTTTATTTGGGTCTGTTCACATACCTGTTCTTTATCTTGGAATAATTATATTTATGATTCCAATTACTGGGAATACCATTAATTCTATTGATGTATTAAATGGTGTAGCTAGCGGTTTTATGATAATTGCAAGTTTTTCATTGAGTATTGCATTATTTATATTACAAAATTATGAAATGGCAATAATCAGTTTACCTTTAGGATTTGTTTCATTGGCGTTTTACAAATTCCATAAAATTCCAAGCAAAATATTTCCTGGTGATTCTGGCGCTTTGACTCTGGGTGGTATGTATGGAACAATCGCTATTTTGGGACATGTAGAAATAATTGCAGCAGTGGCACTCTTGCCGGCTGTAATCAATTCCTTTTTGTTTCTCACTAGTGTGAAACGAATTGTAGAACATCGTCAAATAAAGGGAAAACCTGTAGAACATACTGAAGATTTCAAACTGAAGGCTACTGATGATAAAACTGCACCTGTGACACTTGTGAGGCTAATTCTTGCATCTGGACCACTATCTGAAAAACAAGTTGGGCATACAATTTTTAAATTAGCAATTTTTTCTGGGATGCTTGCAATAATTACCGCATTCATGACAGGAGCGTCAATTTGAAAGTGGGACTTTTTGGATTTTTATTTGTGATGTGGATTTTGATTATTGCCGGAGGAGGAATTCTAGTGACAATTCTTGGCCCTTTTTCTATTAGTGGTTACGGTGATTTTGATTGGATTTTAACTTCTGGATTCAAAGCAATTTTTGCAATAATTCTTGTTATAGCTTGGATTCTGGTATTATCAAAATTAAAAAACTGGATATTTAGGAAAGAGATAAAATCCTAACCTTCCAACCACTGTTTTTGTTTCTTGTCATATTCTTTACGAGTATATCTTATTGTGGCTGGAGATCCTATGACTACCGAATCTTCTGGAACATCTCTGGTTACGACTGCACCCATGGCAACAACACTATTTTTTCCAACAGTTACCCCGGCTTTGATTACAGCCCTTGCTCCAATTACTGCATTATCTTGTATTGTAACTCCGATCATTTTATCACACATTGGATATGGATCATTTGTCAGTACTACTCCAGGTCCTATGAAAACATTTTTACCAATTCTAGAAAGTGGTGAAATGTATGCCTGGCCTTCTATCTTTGTATTGTCTCCAATTTTTACATCATAATCAATATGTGCTAGTGAGCCAATCTTTACATTATTTCCAATTTCAACATTATCTCCGATATATGAAAAATGCCAAATTTTTACATCCTGACCAATTTTTGCCTTATCTGAAATAAAGTTCATAACCAATTATATCACAAATGCCAAGGTTTTGCCATAGTAATAATTTTTTCCGGTAAATTTTTCTGATAGTTCGTAAGAAACTCCATCTCTTGTTTCTTGTTTCTTAATTCATCTGGCAACATTATTGGTATCTCTTCAATTATGGGATAAAATCTAGAGCATTTAGGACAAAATAAAACTCCTTCAAATATGACATTGTCCTTTTCTTTAATTTCGTATAATTCTAATGGGTGATTTTTGTCTATTGGACATGCCAAAATATTCATCATTGTTTTGTTCATTTTAAATCCAGATAAATTGGAATTCCTTTTTGACTAGATAAAAGTGCTGCTTCAGCTATTTTAGTTACGTTTACTGCTTCTTGTGATTTTACAACTAGATTATTTTTTCCTTCTATGGCTCCCAAAAAATTTTGAATCTCTAATAACAACGGTTCTTGTTTTTCATTGCGTGGAATTTCAGTCTCTTCTTTTTTCTCTATTTTTACTTCTTGAGAAATAAAATCTGATGTAATTACTGCATCAGTGCAAACTGCACTAAATATTCTAACTCTCTTGGGTGTGATCCAATTTGATATGATTATTGCTGATCTGTCATTTTTATATCCAAGCACGATGCTTGCATAATCCTCATGCTCATGATTTACCCTTCCAGATCTTGCAAAAACAACATGAGGCATATCATCAAACAACCAATTTGCAGTATCAATGTCGTGCACAGATGTATCATAAATTATTCCAACATCTTTAATGTGAAGTGGTATCCTATTTTCCCGATGAAATTCAAGCATCAATAATTCTCCAAATTTTTTCTCCCCTACAATTTTTTTCACAATATCTACAGCTGGATTAAAACGTTCTATGTACCCACATGTTAAAATTACATTATTTTTTTCTGCCAATTCTGCAATTCTTTGACCGTCTTCTGATTTGTAAGTCAATGGTTTTTCTACAAATACATGTTTTTTTGCTTGGAGTAATTTTGTAGCTATTTCTGAATGAGTTGAAGTGGGTGTTACAACAAGAGCTCCATCAAATTCTTCACAACCTATCAAATCATCTACTGAACTATAATGATTCACTGAATATTTTTCACCATATTCTATGCTTCTTTGAGCATCAGCATCGCAAACTGCAGAGAGGACACCTAGCTGTGATAGTATTCTAATGTGATTTTTGCCCCATCCTCCAGTGCCTATTTGAACAATTTTCATCTAATATACAACAGTTAACCAATGGGTGTAATCATTGTTTTTGTTCATTACTATGTCTTTATACTCTTTCATCATTTTTTTGGTGATTTCGCCAGGCTTACCACTTGCAATTTGTTTCCCATCAACTGCAACTACTGGGATGACTTCTGCTGCAGTTCCTGTTAAAAAAACCTCATCAGAAATAGTCAACTCACTTCTTGCGATCTCGGTTTCTATTACTTCAATGCCAAATTTTTTTGCAATCTTTATGACTGTGTCACGTGTAATTCCATTCAAAGCTGAAGATGATAATGGCGGTGTTATTAATTGACCTTCTCTTACAATAAAAATATTTTCGCCTGGTGATTCACTAACATTTCCGTTATGATCTAATAAAATTGCTTCATCAAATCCATTTCTTTTTGCTTCTTGTGTGGCAATGATTGAGTTGAGATAATTTCCACCCATCTTTGCTTGAGAAGGTGTTGACATATCTGAAAACTTTCTCCATGATACGACACCAGATGTAATTCCATTTTTATTAAACAAATCACCAAATGGAAATATAAAAATTGCAACATTAGTTGGAGCCTTTTCCGTTATGTGAAGATTAATTCCATAATCTCCAACAAAATAAAATGGTCTGATATAACATGATTTTTTAATTTTATTTTTTTTACAAATTTCAATTATTGCATTACTAATTATTTTGTCTGAAAAATTAAGTGAAATGTCGTAAAATTTTCCAGATCTTCTAAATCGTTTAATATGATCATTCAATCTAAAAACAAAAAGATTTTCTCCATTCCAATATGCACGTATTCCTTCAAAAACCGATGTTCCATAATGAATTGCATGAGTTGTAATGGGAACCTTGGCTTTTTCTAAAGTCATAAATTTCCCGTTAAACCAAACAAATTTTGAGGGGGGTAGACTCACAAAAAATCTCAACTATTTCCGTAATTAATCTATTCGGGAAAATTCTTGATTTTTGGTGTTTTTAAAGTCTTGATTTCATTGATATTCTAATAATTGTATTAAACGAGGATTCTAAATTTGAATACCTTATTTTTTTATCAAATTTCTATATGAATTTTAATTTGATGGACTGGAAAAATCAGCGACAATTAGTTAAGGACAAGAAGTGCTGAAAATACAGATCTAACTTTGATCTATATTCATTTTTTATTTTCAAAAATGTTTTAAAATTGTATTCTAAATAATACCCATTTTGTGTAATCTTTTTAATTTCACCTGTAGAAATTCAAGTAAATTCATATTTGATTTATGGCAGCAAAGAAAAAAGCAGCAGCTAAAAAAACAACAACCAAAAAAGCTTCAAAAAAGAAATAAACTTTTGAAGTTAGTTTTATTTTTTATATTCTATTCTCTATTTTTCGAAAAAATCACAGTTTTTAGGTAAAATCTATTTAGACCAACCCTCTTTTGGAAATTTCATTCCCAAAACTCGGGTTGTTTTATCTTCCAAACCCGCAAATTTTTCAACTATGCCCCAATTCTCAATGATAATTTTTTCAACGTTTTCTGGAACATCTCTTTTCCAATCTGATTTTTTTCCTAATGCTGAATCATACAGACTTTGCTTTACATCAGCAGCAGATAGTGCTCTTCTATGCCCTATTTTGGGTTTGAGTCGGTATATTTTGAGCATATATCCCTCTGCTTTGTCTCCCGTATATGAAAAAAAATTATCTTGTACACCTCTAAGTATCTGTTTTCGTAACTCCCAAGATTTGGGTGATAGTAGGGGTGGCATGTATTTTTTGAAGGGAGCAAAAAATGTATAATCATCCGTAACTAAAATAGAATTCCCAAAAACTGCGGTAAGCATTTTTTTCCTAATCTCAAAATTAAAAGGAAAACTCTTACTGTTGATCTCATTTTTTACTGATCTAAAAACTACAGGCATAACCTTTACAATATCTGCATTGTTTTTTAACTCATTAATTATTTCAACATGTGCGTTTGTTACAGGATTCAGGTGTGCAAGATATAGGGCAGTTATCAACTATAGTAACTAAAAAAATGTCATATTTCAATGGTTGACTTTATAATGGAATGGGGACGATGGGATTTGAACCCATGACCTCCAGCACCCGAGGCTGGCAGTATGCCAAGCTAACCTACGTCCCCATACGTATACATTATTCGAAGATTTTATTTCTTTAAAAAATTCTAATCTAGCCGTATGACTCGTATTTTACTTCAAAGCTTCCATCTGAACGCTTGTCATGTTCTGTAACAAAACCCTTTGGATTTAAAAAGTCCATTACACCATCAATTGTTCCTTGCCATCCACAAACATAAAAGATTGTATTTTCTTTGGTGATTGTTTCGCCAACCAATTCTTCTAGTGGTGACATTCCATTGTCTCTTGGTCTAAGAAATGTTTCAACTCGTCCAACTTGACCTGACCAAGATCTGTTAAACCATTCTTGAGGTCTACTAATCGCTGCTCTGTATTTGAAATTCCATTTTTCTTTTCCTCCTGCCTTACTTTCATTTTCTAAATCTGTAAGTAATTCTTTGTAACTTAGTTCATCAACATAACTTGCACCATGAAGAACAACAATTTCTCGCTTATCCCCAGTATCGTGTAGATGCTGCGCAAAACTTACAAATGGCGCCAGACCTGTTCCTCCACCAATACAAACAATTCTTCTAGTATCTTTTTCTCCATTTGAAAGTGTTTCATTTAACAAAAGTGCTCTGCCTGTAGGCTTCAACCACAAAATCTCATCTTTTTCTTTTGCACTAAATATTTGAGTGGTTAATCTACCTGGAAGTGGTTTTCTTACCCATCTTATTACAAGTTCGATAAACTTTCTGTTTTCAGGATGTGATGCAATCGAATATGCTCTTCTGACAATTTTTCCACCTTCTGTAGGATTTGGTAATCCTAATGTAATGAATTGACCAGCTTGATATTCTGGAACTGAACCTTCTTTTGGAACCAATCTAATAATTACAAGATCTTCTTTAAGTAACTGAACGTAAGTAATAGTTGCTTTGTTATCTACCACCATAACGCTAAAACCTTCTAATTATAGTTAAATATCTTTTGTTAATTCATACTCGTATTTTCACTTTAATCGCTAAACGTTAATAACCAATTTGAAAAACGTTATTCGATCAGTTTACTGATTATTGGGCCGATCGTCTAGTCTGGTAGGATGGGTGCATGGCATGCATCAGATCGAGGGTTCAAATCCCTTTCGGTCCACTTTTTCTTTTTACTTTTGCAAGGAGTCTTTCTAATTCAGAATCTTTTTTCAAAGAAATCTCTTTAATTTTATTTTCTGATAATGAATCTCCAATGTTGATTACTGCCTGCAACGCACTCTTTCTGACCTCCAAGTCAGAATCTAACAAACAATTACAAATTGCATCTTTTGCATCCTTTGCGTTTAGATGACCCAATGCTCCTAATGCACAGGCTCTTACCATTGAGTATTGATCGTTTGTAAGTTTGACAATCTCTTGTATGGCATTTGAGTCATTTCTATTTGCTAAAACTAGAGGTACAGCTCCCCGAATATTCTTATTTTGAGATCTCAAATTTTTTATTAAAACATCAGAAATTTTATTTTCATTTAATATTAAAGAACTAAAAGCTTCTCCTCTAACTTTAATGTCATCATCATCTAATTTTGAAATCATTTTTTGAATGTTTTTTACATTGTCTGTGGAAGAAAGTGATTCTAGAATTTTGATTTTTTCTTCACTAGTTCCTGAATCTAATATTTTTCTAATATTTTCCAAGTTACTCCCTAAAATAACCCGATCCAGTTAATAATGATTCAATGTTTTTCATAAAATTTTCTACGCAACTAAAAAATCTCTTTTAGCTTTAAATTATCCTTAAATACCGAATGTGTCATGTCTAACGAATCCAGAAACACCATATTCATTGGTAAGAAACCATTGATGGCATATGTAACATCAACGCTAATTCAATTGGCAAACTTACCAGCCGTTTACATCAAAGCTAGAGGTCTTAGCATTGGTCGTGCTGTAGATGTAGCTCAAATCATTGCAAGAAAAACAGAAAACGCAGGATACTCTATTGGAGAAATTAAAATAGGCTCCGAATCATTAGAGTCACTAGACGGTAGAATCAGAAACGTTTCAACAATAGAAATTGAAGTAAAGAGAAACAGTTGATAACTGAACTTTACTTGAAATTTTTTATTTTATTTTCTTTTAGAAAACCCATATTTCTTTTCTAATTTTTGGAACTTAGGTAATTCTACTAAATCATTGAATTGATCAAAATTCACAACTTTTTGTTTAAACTTTGTAGTATCTCCTGTTTTCTTTAGCTCTTGTAAAATATTCATTGTTGCAAAAGTGTTCGCAAACAAAACTGAAAGTGGATATAAAATTATTTTAAATCCCATTTCATGTAAAGTATCTGCCGAACTAATTGGGGTTGCACCTCCCTCAATCATATTTGCAACAAGTGGTGCGTTAATCGCCTTTCCAATCTGCCTCATCTCTTCTAATGATTTCGGTGCTTCGATAAATACAGCATCAGCTCCAGTTTTTTTATTTTGTAATCCTCGTTCTATTGCAGCATCTAATCCTTCTGTTGCTCTTGCATCAGTTCTCGCAACAATAATGAAATTTTTACTTTGTCTTGCATCTATTGCGGCCCCCAATTTTTCTGTATATTCTTCTTGTGCAATGACTTCTTTACCTTGCATATGTCCACATCGTTTTGGCCATCTTTGATCTTCTAGAAAAATTCCAGAGGCTCCTGCAGATTCCAATTCTCTTACTAATTTCCAAACACTTAGTGCATTACCATAACCTGTATCAGAATCAACAATTACTGGAACAGATACTGCTCTACATATTCTTCTTGCATTATCTAGAGTCTCAGTAGCTCCAATAAAGCCATAATCAGGCATTCCAAACAGTGTAGCTGAAGTCCCATATCCTGTTTGAAACATGGCTTCAAATCCCACTTTTTCTGCAATTTTTGCTCCTATTGCATCATAAACGCCTGGTATGACCAGAGGTTTGTTTGCTTTTAGCATACTTCTTAAATTTTTCATAACTTTGCTTTTACTCTGAATTATTTATGATTTTAAAATATCAAAAATGGAGTAAATAATCACACTATCTTCATTCAATTATTCAGGATTGATTTTTACCCATATCTAGATTATTGATCCCTAATTCTTAACTTTATTTTTTTGCTTTTATGACTGAATTTTTACCAGTTGTTGTTCTGACACGCTCTAATCCTATTCAGATATATCTGTCTGAGTTTTGATATTATTATTACATAAATCTATGGATTATTCTTTTCATGATGTCTTGAACCACTCTAATTAAGAATTAAATACGATTTATTTTCCCAATTTGCTTGTCAATATAATTATGTGTAATTAAATTCCAGAATGAATTAATTTTTAAAAGTAAAAATTAATTCATTCAATCTTAATTTCTTTTCCCACTTTCGTTAGATTAATCTCATTTATTTTCCTCAGTTCTGATTCCAAGAATTTTTTATATTTCTGGGTTTCTTCATTCGTCATATTGACAAAATTTGAGCTTAGAATTGAACCTATCGTAGAGATTTTTTCTAGCAAATCTAATGCAACAAATCTTCCCACATTACCTAATCTGAAAAGAACATCTAGTTGTTTTCTAACAATATCGTTAATCTTGTCAACATCTTTTGCAGTCTCAATTCCTTTTTTTGTAAGCTGATATTTACCATCTTTAGTCTCTTCAATTAGATCTTCGTCAAGTAATCTTCCTAGAAGAGGATAGATCAAACCTGGTGAAGGTTTCCATATCCCATTACTTTGCTCAATGGCGTAATCAATAATTTCTTTTCCAGTATGAGAATCCTTTTTTAGTAATTCTAAAATGAAATATCTTGAAAATCCTCTCGGTACTGAGCTTCCAACCCTTTGAAACCATTCAGAAATCATCGCTTATCATATCACTAGTGATATATATTAATTTTTTGAAATGGTGACTCTATTACTACATATTTAACCCGCCTTTAGGAAGTTTGTCTGAAATATGACAGAGTCTATTGAATTTGATTTGATAATATGCGGTTCTGGTTTGGCTGGTTTGAGGGCAGCAATTGAGGCTGCAACAAAAAGCTCTAAAATTAAGATTGGAATAATTTCAAAAGTTCAAGTTATGCGTTCACACTCTGTATCTGCAGAAGGTGGAACAGCAGCTGTTCTTTTTGAAGATGAGGGGGACACAATTGAATCTCATGTTTATGATACTATCAAAGGAAGTGATTTTCTTGCAGATCAGGATGTAGCTGAAAGACTATGTGTAGAAATGCCAAAGCAAGTATACCAATTAGATCATTGGGGAATGCCTTGGTCCAGAAGGGAAGATGGAAGAATAGCTCAGAGAAATTTTGGAGGTTATAGTTTTCCAAGAGCAACTTATGCTTCTGATAAGGTAGGGTTCTTTGAAATGCAAACTCTGTATGACACTTGCCAAAAATTTGAAAACATTGAATATCTCAATGAATGGTTTGCAACATCCATAATTCATGATGGAAAACGATTTATGGGAATTACTGCGATAGAGCTTTCTTCAGGTACATTTTACACAATTAAAGGAAAAGCTTTGATTATTGCAACTGGAGGAGCTGGACGACTGTATAGTTTTTCTACTTATGCATTATCTTCAACTCCGGATGGTTTGGATATGGCCTTTCGAGCTGGTATGGCATTAAAAGATATGGAGTTTGTTCAATTTCATCCAACTGGAATCTTACCATCTGGAATATTAATTACAGAAGGTGCCAGGGGAGAAGGTGGATATCTTCTAAACAATAAGGGTGAGAGATTTATGAAAAATTATGCAGCTGGAAAAATGGAATTAGCTCCACGTGATATTGTTTCAAGAGCCATGATGACAGAAATGAGTGAAGGTCGTGGATTTAAACATGAAACAGGAGTTGATTGCATGAAACTTGATTTGAGGCATATTGGTGATGAAAAAATTAAAGAAAAATTAGGTGGTATTAGAGAAATATCTATTAAATTTTCTGGATTAGATCCTGCAATTGATGTTCTTGATGTAAGACCTGTATGTCATTATATGATGGGTGGAATTCACACTGATATTAATGGGGCAACAGAATTGCAAGGTGTTTGGGCGGCAGGAGAAGCAGCTTGTAACAGCGTTCATGGATCTAACCGACTAGGTGCAAACTCTACTTCTGAGTGCATAGTTTGGGGTAGAATTACCGGTGAATTAGCAGTTAATTATATAGAAAAAGGATTCCAGTCAACTTCTTGGCCTCATCACTTAGTTGGAGCAGAGGAAACAAGAATCTATGATGGAATTTTTAGAGGTAATGGTGATGTTAATCCCTATGAGATCAGACAAGAATTAACTGATACTATGAATGAAAAAGCCTATGTCTTCAGAAATGAGGAAAATCTGATTGCAGGATTAAAGAAAATTCGTCAATTAAAAAAAGAAACTTGGAAACACGTTGATGATAAAGCAAAAGAATACAATACCAATTTTTCAAACGTGATGGAACTCGATTCGATGTTTAGAGTTGCAGAAATAGTTTTAATTGGTGCGATTAATAGAAAAGAATCTCGTGGAGCACACGCTAGAACGGATTATACAAAACGTGATGATGCAAACTTTTTACATCACACACTTGCATACTATGATTCAAAAGAACCAATTATGAAAACGCATCCTGTCACAATTACCAAATACAAGCCAGTGGAGAGGAAATACTAAATGACAAATCAAGATGAACACAAAGAAGGAATTGGAGGAATGATTAATCCTCGAAGATACGGTATTGAACGAGTAGCTTATTTGTTAATGCGATTAAGTGGATTAGGATTATTAGCATATTTTATAGGACATATTTATGAAACTAGTACCATTCTAAAAGGTCAGATTGGATGGAATGAATTTCTTGAATTAACTCAAACTAATGAAGGTCATATTATTTTAGCTATAGTAATTGCTATGTGTGTTTTTCATACAGTCAATGGAATTCGAGTAATGCTTGGACATGGCGGTGTTGGTGTGGGAAAACCTGCTAGACCTGATTATCCATATATCCCAGCATCACAAAATGTTAGACACAAAATGGGTATCTATTCTGCAATTATACTTGCAGCAATTGCAATGATGTATGGACTAGCGGTAATGTTTGGTGAATAAAATGAAAGAAAGTATTATTATGAAAATACATTATGGAACTGCTCTAGCTGCGGTAGCCCTTGTTGCAGTTCACATCTTGATGCGTCTTACACAAGGGTTTTCAGAATCTTTGCAATATGATAGTGTAATAGCAAACTACAAATTTCTGCCTTATGCAGGAATGCTTGAAATAATACTGATTTTACTATCTATTCATGGCTTTAATGGATTAAGAGTTATTTTACTTGAATTAAAACAGGGAAGAACATATGAAAAAGCTGTATCATATGGCTGCGTTGCAGCTATGATTGCATTAATTACATATGGTACGCGAACAATAATAATGGTAAATACTGGACTGGGAATGATGTAGATGGCACAAATACCTATCATAACAGAAGCCTCAACTACACCTTCCCCAAAAGTAATTACTTTACGTATTGCAAGATATAATCCTCAACATGACAGTAACAAGAAATTCATGGAATTTAATATTCCATATGAAAGATGGACTACTGTTCTAGAGGCAATTCTTGAAGTTAAGAAATATGTTGATCATTCTGTAGCAGTTCGTTATTCATGCAGGCAAGCTACATGTGGTTCATGTGGAATGATTATTAATGGTAAACCAAGACTTGCGTGCTTTACAAAAATTAGTGAATTAAATTCCAATGTTGTGACCGTAGAGCCAATGAATAATTTTCCAGTAATTCGTGATTTAGCAGTTAAATTTGAACGTCTTTTTAATACCCATCATAAAGTAAAACCATATCTTATTCATGATGATAGTGAGGTTACAACTGACTCTAAAGAATTCTTACAATCTCCGAAAGAATTAGAGAAATACATCCAATTCTCCAATTGCATCAAATGTGGATTGTGTAATTCTGCATGTCCTACCATGGCAACTGACTCTTCATTTGTAGGTCCTCAAGCATTGGCTCAAGCATATCGATATGTTGCTGATAGTAGAGACAAAGGAAAAGACACAAGACTCAAAATAATTGATGAATCACACGGTATTTGGAGATGTCATTTCGCAGGTTCTTGTAGTCAAGTTTGTCCAAAAGGAGTAGACCCAGCCATGGGAATTCAATTACTCCGAGGCTATATGTTGGGATTTAGAAGCTAATTGGTTTTTTTGGATTGGGACTATTATTAACTTGATTGTTAATTTGTTCTGCCATAAAGTGATTTGAGACATTTACTTTAACATCATCAATTCCATTTACTTTTAAAAGATTATCATGAATATCTTGACAAATTTTAAATCCAAAAACTGCAGGACAAAATGGACTAGTTAGATGCAAATCGACTTTGACATTACTGTTATTGATATTTACTTCATCAATCAATTCTAAATCTGTAATCGATGTGTTGATTTCAGGATCTACAATCCTTGATAACTCATCAAATATTTTTACTCGAAGTTGTTTGATATCTAAACTCATGTGGGAAAAAGCATTGATGCTATATATAACCATTTTAAAACCTTAGGTAATGTATCGTTCACGTCTAGGTGCTGATTTGAGTGATATCACTTTGGATTATGTTTCATCTATAAATGATGATACTCAGATAATTTTTTATGATATTCTGGGAAGTCAAGCTCACACTCTTATGTTATATGAAAACCAAATCATCACAAAAAATGATGCAATAAAAATTCTTTCCGCATTACAATCTTTAAAAAATGAAAAACTTGATACTTTATCTGAAGCAGAAGACATTCATGAACTAATTGAATCTCTCGTAATCAAAAAAGCTGGTATGACAAGTGGTGGAAAAATGCACACTGCGAGATCACGAAATGATCAAGTTGCTTTAGATATTAGAATGAAAATTCGTGATGATATTAACATTATTTGTAATTGTCTACTTGATACAATTGAGGCATTAGTATCATTGGCAACAAATCATCAAAAAACAATAATGCCTCTCTATACACATCTGCAACAAGCTCAAGTAGGCTTGTTTTCTCACTACCTATTGGCTCATGCTGATGTATTGTTTAGGGATTTTGATCGCCTTTACACTACATTTGTTCATGTTAATCAAAGTCCTTTGGGGGCAGGACCTGTTGGCGGAACTAGTATTACAATTGATAGACATAGCACTGCAAAGATGTTAGGGTTTGATGGAATCGTTGAAAACTCGCTTGATGCAACTAGTACACGTGATTTTGTTGCTGAATATGTGGCAATGGTAGCTATATTGATGACTAATCTTAGTAGAATTTCTGAAGATTTTATAATTTGGTCCACTTCTGAATTTTCCTTTATTGAATTAGCTGACGAATTTACATCTCCTTCAAGTGTAATGCCACAAAAGAAAAATCCTGATATCTTGGAATTAACAAGAGGGAAAACTGCAGAAATTATTGGAAATCTTACAGCAGTTCTAACTACAATCAAAGGACTGGCTTCAGGATATGGACGAGATTTACAGCAAATCAAATCATCTATTTGGTCAACATCAAAAATTTCAATTAGTGCTTTAATGATTTTAAAGTCAATTCTTCTTACATTACATGTTAATGAAAAGCAAATGAAAAAGGCAGCAGAATCTAGCTATCTCATTGCACTTGATATTGCAGAAAAATTAGTTCAAAATGAAATTCCATTTAGAACATCTCATAAAATTACAGGAGGACTAGTGCAGAAAGCACATGAATCTAAAAAATCTCTAAATAAACTTGGTATAACAGAAATTTCCCAAATTGCTAAGGAAACAAAAACTGACCCAAACCTGATAATGAAAATTATTCAATCTACTACAATTACATCATCTCTAAAAGAAAGAAAATCTTTTGGCTCTTCTGGATATGACGAACAAAAAAGAATGATTGCAGATCGTATGAAAAAAATAAATATCTATAGAACAAGTACAACAAAACGGGACAACGATATCTCAAAGGCACTGGATAGTCTCTCAAACAAAATTAATGAATTAACAAAATAGGAAGCGGGTCTAGTGGGCTCTGAACCTACTGTGAGAACGGATATATCTATGAATAATCTAAAATGACGGCAAAGCCATAGGTGGGCTTACAATACACCTACCATTTTTTTATTTCATATATGGTATATTTTTACAGAACGCCTAGTTCGTGTAGTGTAATCATTCCATTATCATCAACTAATTCCTTTATCTGAGGTATGACAGATTCAATCTTTTCCAATTCATCAATCACTTCTATCATTAATGGCATGTTGATTGTTATTCCCTCGATTTGTACATCCGATTTGCCACGTTTCCCATAACCACCCATTTCAGTCCAAACAGTAGCGCCAGAAACCTTTGCCTTTTTTAAAACATCCAAGATAGAGTTACGAACTAGTTTGCCATTAACGGAATCATTTTTTTTAATTCTTATTACAAGACACCACATCTTCATGGGTTTCATTTAATCAAATCTCCTTTTATAATCAGATTCATCAAAGACATTGGGAGTATGCACGAAGGTCTAAAAGATCTTCTACAACATCATGTTTTGAATTACTACAATAACCTAATAGTTACTGGATATTTTGGGGATTATCTAAAATCAGATCTTGTTTATTGCCATTAGTATGCCATAAAGCAAGGCTTGTGGTCTAGGAGGACATCCTGGAATGTAGACATTTACGGGGACAATGTTGTCTATACCTCCTGTAGTCGCATAATTGTTACCAAATATTCCGCCGCTGCAGGCACACGCACCTACTGCAATAACGATTTTAGGGTTGGGAGTTGAATCATATGCAATTTTTAATGCTCTTTCCATGTTTTTGGATGCAGGACCTGTTACCAATAAAACATCAGCATGACGTGGCGATGCTACAAAAGTAATTCCATATCGCTCAATGTCATATACAGGATTATTCAACGCATTGATCTCTATTTCACATCCATTACAAGAACCTGCATCTATTTCTCTAATAGCTAAGGATCTTCCAAAAATTTTGTCAATTTTATTTTTTAATTCTTTTCCTAATTCCTCATATGTTTTTTCAAATGGAACAGACATGGAAAATGTTTCAATAAGATCGTCTCTTCTTTTTTTTGCTAAATCAAATTTATTTGTAATTTTAATTAGTTCGGGAGATTTTACTTGACAGTTTCCACATAGAATACACTTTCCATTATCTAGACAAATTTTTGGATTGTCATCATTTTGATATGTAATAGCATGTGTAGGACATGAATTTTCTAGTATTTTTCCAGTTTCATCATTTAAGATAAAATCTTTGTTAGGATCTAATATTACATATCCTCGATAATTTGTTGCAATAGTATCATCCATTTTCAGTGGATTTTTTATTGCAACTGATTTGAATGGCATGGCAATCAAATTATTTGTTTTGTCCGTATTTTTTTTCATAAATCGTTCCCCGAATAAGAGAAATCAAAACTTTTGTTAATTACTGGAAAGTCCGCAACAATGTTATCTAATACAACATATTCAATAATTGGCCAATTTGAAAAAGAAGCCGTTCTGATCTTATATCTAAAAATAGAATTATGTTCTCCGATCATGATCCAATGTAGCGTCTCTCCTCTATGAGATTCAGCATAACCCAAAGCAGATGAATGTGGGGTTAATTCATCGTCTATTGATACCGATAGCCCATCAGATTTTAGAGCAGTAATAGAACCTATGATGTCTTTTGATTGTCTCAAATCATCTACACGACTCATAAATCTAGATAAAACATCACCAATTCGTTTTTGTAACTCCACCTGATGCTCCATTGTTTCTCTAGGTGTCTTTTGTTTCAAGTTTATTGATGGATAATAGCCATATGGATGAGTTTGTCTAGTATCTGTTTCAATACCAATACATCTAGAAGAAATTCCTACCAGTCCCAAATCTCTTGCCATTTGTTTCTCAATTATGCCAGTATTTCGTAATCTGTCCATTACAGATGAATTTGATTTTAAAAGATCTAGTGTTTTTTCAAAAATTTGAAAAGCATCATCTAAAACAAAATGAATGTCAATTAGCATTTCATCAGTTACGTTAATTTTTACGCCACCAATTTGATTAACTCCAAACAATATTCTACTTCCAGATAATCTTTCGTTTAATTGCATGATTTGTTCTTTTAAAATATTCAATCTAGATGCACCATATGGAAATCCAACATCTGTGAGAATTCCCCCGAGTGTTCCAAAGTGATTGTAAATTCTTTCCAATTCTGCAAACAATAATCTTAGTTGTTCTGCTTTTTGTGGAATTGTCAATTGAGCAATTTTTTCTACTGCCTGACAGAATGCAATAGAGTTTGCTACTGATTCATCTCCAGAAATTCTTTCTGATAAAAATACGACATCATTTATTGGCATGCTTTCTGCAAGTTTTTCTATTCCTTTGTGAGCATAACCCAAACGAGTTTCCAAGTTGATTATAGTTTCTCCTAGAACACTAAATCTAAAATGACCTGGTTCAATTATTCCTGCATGTATTGGACCTACAGGAATTTCACATACTCCCTCACCACTAATTGGGGTAAATTCAAACTGTTTTAAATTCCTCTTTACGTCATCGTTTAATTTAAAATCTTTTCGTAGTGGAAAAACATCATTTGGAAAATCGTGTAAGATTAATGGTTTAATATTTGGATTTTCTTGAGCAATTAATCCAAACATGTCCTTGATTTCTCTCTCATATAGAATTGAAGAAGGAAATACATCATAGATGCTAGGAAAATATGGATGACTTTCATCTATGGATAAGATTACAAACAAGAAAAAATCATCAACATCAGAGCCAAAAACATGCCTAATTTTGAATTCATGGTTTATTTTTTGTTCATCACAGCAAATTATTGTCATCAGCCTAAGATCAAGATCTTTTTTCAAAAATTTACAAAGTTCATGCAATTTATTGGGATCATTAAGAGATAGATGTAATTCATTATTGTTTTCAAGTTTTTTTATATCTGAATCAAATTTTTCCAATTTAGAATAATATTTTTTGATTATTTCCTTATGACTCACAAATTTTCACCTCTAAAATATAGTGAATACATGACATCATCAAGAGTTGGCTCCACCTACCAGTACAATTTTTGTAGCGTCTTCAATCAATGTTTGTAAAGGCTCTGGAACATAAATACCCATTATGAAAATTATTGAAACTAAAATAACCATAGGTATAATTGAAAGTTTCCCCAGATCTTCCTTTTTCATTTCTGATTTTGGATGTCCAAATACCATGTGTAGTAAATGCTTTCCAAAACTTGCAAATATTACTACCAGAAACAAAATCACAAATGCACTTGCAAGAAAGTTTCCAGAACTAAATCCGGAACTCAACATTAAAAACTCACTCATGAAAATATTGAAGGGGGGCATTCCCATTATTGCCAGCCCTCCTATCAAAAACATAAAACCAGTTATAGGCATTGTCTTAATTATTCCACTAGTATCTGCAATAGACTTTGTTTGATATTTCTGGGATATTGATCCGCTTGAAAAAAACAAGAGTGTTTTTACGACAGCGTGATTAATCATATGAAGTAATGCTCCATAAATTCCTAGAAAAATTCCAAAGCCTACCGATACAGAAATTATTCCCATATGTTCAACACTTGAAAAAGCCAACATGCGTTTCACATCTTTCTGAAAATATATCGATGCTGCAGCAATGCCAAGCGAGATTATTCCAAGAACAATCAACAGCATATTAGAAAATTCAGGACCAATGGAATGACTAGAAATTATATGAAACCGTAAAAGCGCATAAAAGGCACAATTCAGCAAAACACCTGACAAAAGAGCACTGATTGGAGATGGTGCCTCACTATGGGCATCTGGAAGCCATGTATGCATGGGTGCAAGGCCAGCTTTTGTTCCAAATCCCACAAGTATGAAAATAAAGGCAAATTTGACAAGATTAGGATCAAAATGAGGGGCATTTTCCACCATGTTTGTCCAGTCCATTCCGTGAATAGAATCAAAGGAATTATCATAAGCAGAATTTGCATAGTAAAAGAAAATTATTCCAAAAAGTGCAAGAGATAAACCTACAGTAGCTATCAGCAAGTATTTCCATGATGCTTCAATTGAGCCTTGTTTTGTATAAAGCATAATCAATAAAACAGAAACAAGGGTGGTAGCTTCAATTGCAATCCACATTATACCAAGATTATTGGAAACAGGAACAAGCAACATGGTAAATAAGAACATGTTAAATCCCTGATAATATCTGACAAGTTTTTTTCCATCTACAATTAATTTATCATATTGTCTACCCATGTAATTTACAGAATAAATAGAGGAGAGAAACCCCACCAAAGAAATTGTGATTATCATGATTGCACTTAGAGAATCAAGATAAAATGTACCATCAAAAATAGAGATTGTCTTTTTTTCTAAAATATACGATAGTAAAAACAATCCCTGAGTCAAAATTAAGAGTGAAGAAATTATTGTGGTGGTTTCAATCATTCGTTTTCTTTTGAATACTGTAATTAGCAAACCACTGATTACTGGAGTTAAAAGAAGAGAGACTACCAATACAGACTCTATAGATGGAAATATGGTGGCAAACATTAGTCATCCCTCAAACTTTCTAGATTCTTAATGTCTATACTATCAAAGGTCTGACTCATTCTGAATAGTAAAATGCTAGATATTATCACACCTAATAAAATATCTGCCATAAGTCCTATCTCAATAATTAATGAAAATCCATGTGTAACTACTACAGCAAACAAAAATAAGCCATTTTCAATAGTTAGTAATCCTACTATTTGGCTGAGTGCTTTTCTTCTACTAATTATAATAAACAGACCGATAAAAAATAATGAAAACGACACTGGTAGAAACACGCTGATTGTTTTATCTGCTGATATGGGTAATTGTAAAGCCATAAAATAAGACATTGCAACTAACAATGCCGAGACTATTACAGAGAGTCTAAGGCTAACATATGGATTCATCTCTAATTTAATAGGGGAATCTAGTTTTTTTGTTACATAAAACAAAACTTTGGGAATGATTATTGCCTTGATTCCCAAGGTAAGAGCAGATACTATGTAAAGTTCCCAAATACTAGTTATGAATGCAATAAGGGCAACAATCCCCGCAAGAATTATTGTTTGATATCTATATGCATGCAACCAGTCTGAAAATCCTCTTCTTACGACAATTCCAAAAGTAGCAATTAGCAAAATTACTGCAGATATATGTAACAAATCAATTTGTGTTGGCAAAATCAAATTAGACATACCTATAAGAAGAAGAAAATCACTCCTATCATAGAACTAGATATTGCCATTGCAATTAGATCTGAAACTCTGAATAATCTCCACTTTGCTACTCGTGTTTCAATAAATGAAGTGAAACTCGCTAATGCGGATACTTTAACAATGAAAACAATTATGCCAAAACTAATTCCGACTAATGAAATTTGTTCTATGAAATTCCATGGAAAGAATATATCTACAAATAATACAAACAAAATCATTTGTTTTATTGCATGAGACCATTCCATTAGTCCTAAACTTTTTCCAGAATATTCAAGCACCATAGATTCATGAATCATTGTTAACTCTAGATGTGTAGAGTGATTATCAAATGGAAGTTTTCCAGTTTCTGCCATCATAATAATAAAAAATGCGATTAATGCAAATAGAATTCCCGGTACAATTAAGATAGATGTATCATTTGCAGATGAAACGATTGTGCTGATGTTTGTTCCGCCATAGAATAATGCAATCACAAAAATTGTCATGAATAATGCAGGCTCTACAAGTACAGACATCATCATTTCTCTACTGCTTCCCAGTCCACCAAATGAACTTGCTACATCTAGTCCTGCAAGCATCGTAAAGAATCGTCCAAGTGCAAACAAACCAACAACAAGCAAAATATCACCTACAACGCCAAACGGAGAATAGACAAGAAACACCGGAATAAAAAATGCCGCTGATGTGGTTGTGACAAAATTTACCCACGGTGTAGATCGAAATATCCAAGAACTCTGATCCGAGACTACCTCATCTTTTCTTAGCAATTTCATAATGTCATAATATGATTGAAAGATTCCAGAACCTATTCGTTTTTGTGATTTTGCCTTGGTTTTTCTCATTATTCCAACGATTAAAGGAGACAAAACTATGATCAAAAGAGGCTGAAGTATACCCAAACCATATTCCAGCATGGAAAAATCACTCATGTGTACCAAATCCTACGAATAATAGAAGTGCAATTAGAGTAATCATAATGTACAAAATATATGCATTAACTTTACCTGACTGTATTTTTCGTATTTTATCTAATACAAACAAGCTACCAGAGATTGCTTTTCCATACAATTTTTCATCAAAAATATTTCTAGTGATAGAAACCACACTGATGGATTTTTTAAGATATAAATTTTCTTTTGCATAAAAATTAGTATTAATGTCATTATGAGGTTTATAAAAAATTCCAAAAATTTTGCGTATTGGTTCTGCCAATGATGTTGCAGTGTATTGGGTTTTTTCAGATAAACTTCCAAATCCACAATCCCATGTACCATATTTTACTGTCCTTGTTTTACCGCCAACAATTCGAACAAATGCAAAAATTCCAACAAATACAGATATGAAAATAACTAGCACTCCAGGCATCAAAAGACTTGCAAAATTACTATCAACCGTATTTGTTATTGAAATTGTCTCAAATGGACTTGATGGAGAGTATGGTAAATCAAAAGCAGATGCAATAAGATTTATTCCAATAAAAGGCAAAATGCCCAATAAAATACATGATGATGCCAGAATTGCTTTTCCTATTAGCATTAATCGTGGAACCTCTACCGCGTTTATTGCTTTTGAACTTCTGCTTTTTGACAAGAAAGTTATTCCAAATAATTTTACAAACGTTGCACCTGCAAGACCAATAGTGAGTGCAAATGCCAAAATGGCAAATGCAAGAAATACCTGTAAAATATTTGAGGGGATCTGAAAGACTGCAAGCAGTGATTGTAGTGTTAACCATTCACTTATGAAACCGTTAAGTGGAGGCAATCCAATTATGGCAATAGAACCAATAAGAAACATCATAGCAGTCCAAGGCATTTTTTTAATCAAGCCTCCTAAATCTTCTATATTCTTTGTGTGCGTGCTATAATGAATAGAACCTGCAGTCATAAACAACAGTCCTTTGAAAATGGAATGATTCAAAGTATGAAACATGCTGGCAATAAAAGCTAAAACAGACAAAGACAGTAGATGAAATGCGGCAAATACTATTGAGAGTCCCAATCCAATAAAAATTATTCCAACGTTTTCAATGCTAGAAAAAGCCAGTGCGCGTTTAAGGTCATTTTCAATAAGTGCGTAAAGAATTCCAACTAGTGCTGAAATTGATCCAATAACGACAATCCCAATGCCTAACCATACATAATCAGGAGAACTGTCAATGGCGTTAAAATCAAAAATATATCTAACTATACCATAAATTGCGATCTTGAGCATTACTGCAGACATCAAAGCAGACACGTTACTTGGTGCTGATGGATGCGCTTTTGGCAACCAAATGTGTAAAGGTATCATTCCTGCCTTTGTTCCAAATCCTACAAAAGCCAAAACAAATGTAATATCTTTTACATATTGTGGAATTATTGCAACATCTCTAAAAGAATCAAAGCTAAAACTTCCAGTTTGAGTATACATAAGGATAAAAGATGCAAAAATAAATCCTGTTCCTAAATGAGTCATTACAAGATAGGTTAGACCTGATTTGAGATTGTTCTTATCTCCATGTTCATAAATAACCAAAAAAAATGATGTGAGTGACATTAATTCCCAAAATACTAGGAAAAAGAATACGTTGTTACTAATTACTACTAAGATCATAGAAATAATAAAAACATTGAACAGCATTCCAAGTGCAGAATTATTTTTCTTATCATCAAATTTTTTAGAATAAGAAAGTGAATAAATTGAAACAGCAAATGAGATTAATCCAATTATCAGGAGAAAAAACGCAGATACTCCATCAATAAAAATTTCAAAATCAAAGAGATGTTGTATGTTAAAAAGAGTTAGATGTATGTTTTCAGAAGAAAAAATAGTAATGGACAAAATAATTGTCAGTAAAGATGCAAAAACAGATGGGATATAGGTAAAATATACATGGTATTTTTGTCCTCTAGTAAATAATCCCAGAGTTGCACCTAAAGAAAAAATTGCAAAAATAGCATACACGATAAATAGATTTTCTGACAACTCAATTTTCTTCCTTTAATTTAGAATTGTCAGCATATGCCGTCTTGACAGTTTCTATTACAAGAATTTCATCTTTCATGATTGTTCATTTGCAATTAATTCAAATCCATGCTAATCATTTTTCTTACCTCGTGGAATCTATTCCTAACTGTAACAGCAGAAATTCCTGATGCTTCAGCAACTTGTGCTTGTGTGAATGATTCTTTTTTTATTAGACATGCGTAGTACAATACAGCTGCCGATATTCCTACAGGATCTCTTCCTGCTAAAATTCTTAAATCTGCTGCTTTTTGTAAGATTTCTAAAGCAAAATATTTTGTTTTTTCAGTTACGCCCAGATTATTTGAAATCTTGGAAAGACAATGCACTTGATTTACCACTGGAATTTTTAAATCAAGTTGTTTTACAATTGCTCTATAACTCTGGGAAATTTTTTTTGGTTTGATGTCAGTGGCTTCAGATATATCCCGAAGTGATCGAAGTGTCTGTGTACTTCTACACGCAGCATACATTGAGGCAGCAACTACTGCGTTAATTGAGCGCCCCTGTGAAATTTTTTGTTCTGTGGCCTTTCGATAAATATATGCGGCGAGTTCTTTAACATTCTCAGGGACACAAATTTTATCGTGGATTCTTTGTAGCAGACCAAAGGCAATTTTATAATTAATATCAACATTCTTGTGTAATTGACTCCTTTTGTCTTGTACTCGCATCCGTTTTATTGTAGCACGTGTTACTGTAGATATTGGATTACCTTTTGCATCTTTGTTAATCACACCAATCATAGTTGACAAACCAAAATCAGGTACAGACATTAGCATTGGTGCTCCTGTTCTTCGATTATCCTTCCTATCATCAAAATTAATTAAATTTGAATTTACTTCACTAATTTTTTCAACAATAACAAACCCACACGATTTACAAAATATTTCCCCCAGACTACCATCATATATTACAGATTCTCTACCACATCTATCACATCTGGATATAGCATTTGAGAAAGATAAATTAGAAATTGGCCTATACAATTAAAATCCCCCAAATTTAATTATGTCAAGATTATTGTAATTATCCAATTTAGGTGATTTCTCCACGCGTTATGGAAAATTTCTATGACCAATATGCCATTTTTCCAATCTAAATGACTCACAAAAATCTTCACTACATGTAAAATCATTGTTTCTTGTCTGTTCTGAATATTTTTGCTTGTTGTTTTGATTATCTATTAAAGCGACAATTTCTTTCTTTTGATAGTGTTGCTTATGATCCACTTGTAAATGTTTTTCAAAATTAGTTACAATAATTTTCTTGTCATTATTTGTTATAATAAAATCGCAATTAAATCCTAAATTTTTGCAGATTATTTTGTACATGTAGGTTGAATGTCACGTTTGAATATAATTTCTCAGTATACGTTGTGCTACAGTGTAGCACAAAACTATGAACAATACGCAAGACAATATCTACCTAAAATCTATATTGTGAGCACAAATTACAATTACCTCATTGCTATTTTTCAAGTAAATTAAAATGGCATATGCAATTAAGGTAAACTAACAATGATTCATAAAAAAAGAACGCCTACAGAACATGCAAGTTTTAGAATAAATATAGATACTCTTGATAATTTAAAGAAAATTTCCAAAGATCAGAAATTAAGTCTCAATACGTACGTAAACCAAATTTTTGATTCTCATGTAAATTGGGATGTACATGCTTCAGAGATAGGTTGGATTGTTATGCTAAAATCTGCGTTGATGGAATTAGTAAAGTATACAGATAAAGAAACAATAATTAAAATAGCAAAAGATTCAGCTGAGCGAGGTTCAAAAGAAATTGCATTATCCATGAGGGGAAAATATGGTGTTAATGAATGGATTTCTATTTTAAAAGATCGTGCCAAATCATCAGGATTTTCAATTAAAGAGTACAATGAAAATAATAATACAAAATTGGTGATGTACCATGAAATGGGTGAGCAATGGTCTCTATTTTTTAGAACATATTATGAGACAGTATTTTTTGAGTTGGGCTCCAAGATAAAAACTGAATATACTGAGAACACTATTCTAATAGACCTTGATGATGTAGATAGATTGAAAAATAAATAGCATTTGAATCTGAAATACTCAACTAACAATTAGATTTAATCATGGAATGTGTTTTGAAACACGATTTATCATGTTTCTCTAGTGATTTTGCAGCAATCACCTAAAGGAATCTCATGATCATGGGGGCATTTTCTTGGATGTTTTAACATTGTACAAAGCGCATCAGTAAATTGTTTATTCATATGATGTTCAATTCCACATAACCATCTCTTCATCAATTGTAACTTTTAATGCACTATCCATTAGAACTTCTAACAATCTACTGTTTCTCATCATACAGGATCCAATTCTTTCTCATCTTGAGTAAGAATCACTCCTGCTTTGTTATAGTTTACAAGATTTTGAACGTTTAATTTTTTTAGCATTTGTACAACACTTGGTTGTCTAATATTGAGCATTTTTGCAATTGTGCTTATTTTTACATCCTCACTTCTTTCTTTAATATGCCAAATTTCGTAACAAATTTCTCCAATCCTTTTTTTGTTGGTTTTATTTCATCATGGAATTCAATCGATGTGTATAGATTCTTACCTATGATCAGTTTAAGTTCATTCAAAGCCATATTGTCACCAATTACATTTGATATTTATCAATTCTATTTAACATAAAAAATCTTTAGTTCATGTATTCTATCAGTGTTAAGGTGGATTCAATATTTGACATTTTTCTAATCTTCCATTGAACAATTTCTCTTATCTGTTCTATATCTCCCTCTAGCTTAATTATTATTTTCCAGGCACTATCCAATCTCATATATTCTTTAATTGAATCCATTGTTTTCAGTTCGTCTATAACTTTGTTTATTACTTCATCACCACAACCAAGTAGAACAAATGCAATAGTAGATTTGTTTTTCAATATCTATTTTGAAAACAACGTATACACATAAAAATTTAATTATCAAAATAAAAACTTGTAATGCTATTCATATTTTCATTTATTTGTGGTACGGTGTAACACAAAATATACAAAAGTTACAATCAATATTTCTCAAAACTAAATTTACCATAATAGTTTTATTGATATAGTCTATTCATTTAATGAATACATCGCAACAGCTTATGTTTTAATAAATTGTGAATTCAGTTCAGAAGAACACATCATAAAGCAACTAAAAAGTATAGATAATGTTAAGGAAGTTTATCGTACCTCTGGAGTATATGATATCCTGCTCAAAATTGAATTTGATCATGTTGAAAAAATCAGAACTATTACACAGAAAATCAGAAAAATGGAAAAAATTCGATCAAAACTAACTCTTATGGTTATAGAAGATCAATAACAACCATCTTTTTTCTAACCCTGATTTTGTACTTTGTTTTTTATTTTATCCTTTGATGATAAAGTATTTTTGAGATATTACAAAGTAGATTTGTTGATTTTTATTCCCAAGCGCCACAATATGGACATGTAGGAATATCTGTGTTCTTTTTTACAAGAGCCATAAATTTACTTCCACATTCAAGGCACACAAACCTTCTTCGTTTCCAAAGTACGGCACGATAATAAGGTACCATTAATCTAGATATTTTTCTAAATCTTAATTTCCAATCTTCAGTTAAATAATAGATTCCAAGTACAGGTTTTGCGCCCTTTATTCCACGATTTCGAGGGTCCTTGTAGTGGGTCTTTGCATGATTGTATCTTTTTGCTATTGAAATTACATACACCATTTGAGCTATCACTGAGCTATCGGATTTTGTAGATAATAAAGACAGATTATGACGTTTTTCCTAAATCTTTTGGTCTTCCACGTTTTCTTTTGACAGATTTTCGTCCGCGTTTTCTGTTTTTGACAAAAATATCGTTAGCTTGTGAAATAATTTTTGTGATTCCGTCTGCTAGTTGCTTAGATTGTTCTTCCTGTTCCTTAATCGGCATCGTACTCATGACTTCTCGAGTTTCAGCCTCCAAATTCTTTGTATACTTGTTACCTATCTTCCTTATTTTTTTCATGGTTTTGGCATTCGTTGTAACATAAACCTCAACTATCGCAATTAATCTGGAAAGTAGTTCTACTCCTCCCTTCAGGGATTGGTTATAATTCAGACCATATTTGTCACGCAATTTATCAAGAATTTTTTTTTCCTCCGAGGAGAATTTTGCTGGTATGGTATGCCATTCAGTCATTTAATTGGTATACAAATTCCGATATTAATTTCTGTTATTATTGTATAGTATGAGAGATGAATTGAGAGATTCGATATCAGAAAACAACGGGCTTGATTTAGGTGAAAGAAAGATTTCAAGAATGAATTTCAGCTATATAGTAACTATTCCAAAGGAATTTGTGATGAGTACACGATTTGATCGAATTACACACGTGAGATTAATTTTTGCAGGGGGCTGTCTAAAACTTGTACCTTCACGTGCAAAATATGGAGATGAAGAGATCGAGTTGTGAAAATCATGAAAACAGTAAATACAACAAACTCGCTTGAAATTACTGATGAGGTCCGCACATCGGTGCGGTCTGATGTGGGAAAAAAATTGACGTACAAGTACAACCAAACAACAACTGCCAAAAAACACAAACGATCAAAAAAGGAAAAAATTCTCTCAAACCCTGGTGTAAAAAGATGGTATGACAATCTGGCAAGAGGTAGTCCAATCACTGCTGAAGTAAGATTACGGCGACTGGGCAAATTTTGTGATACGCATGACATGACTCCGGCACAGCTAACAGATCTTGCAATTAAAGACTTGAGGACAATGACAGACTTGCTTGAAGATCACATAACATGGATGGAAGAAGAAAACTATGCTCCCGGCTACATCAATGATACAATAAAGTCTGTAAAATCATGGCTTAGAGACTCTGATGTAGAGATTAAGCGAAAGCTAAGGGTGGCCAATGCAGATTTCACTCCGACACTCCAAAATGAGCGAGTGCCAAATGCAGAGGAAATCTCAGAGATATTCAATCGTGCAACACTGCGGGCATCTGTGAGTATCTCACTGATATCAAAAGCAGGTCTAAGGCCCGAAGTATTGGGAAATCATGACTGCACAGATGGACTATGTCTCAAGGATTTGCCTGATATGGTAATCCATCAGAGTGTGGCAAAATGCATCAATTCGCCTTGCAGAGTGATTGTCCGACGCGAGCTATCAAAAGCAAGACATCAATACTTTACATTCGCTACTTTGTCTGCAACAAAAAAACTGATTGCATACCTCAATGACAGACTTGCATCTGGTGAAAAATTAAACGGTGACTCGCCAGTAATAGCGCCTGACTACAAATACAATACACACAGGGGCAAAAATCAGAACAAACCATTCTTGTCGACAGCACAAATCTGCAAAGAAATCAGGAAAACATTTCGCCCAAGATTTCAGTGGAGACCATATGTGCTTCGAGCATATTACAGAACACAGCTAATCATTGCAGAATCACAAGGAAAGACAAGCCATTCATTTGCATCCTTTTGGTTTGGACACAAAGGTGACATGTCTGCAAGATACTCTACAAACAAGGGAATACTTCCTGAATCTCTTACAAAAGAAATGCGAGAATCATTTCAACGCTCTGAAGAACTACTTGATCAAGAGATGACAAATGTAGATCCAATTCTAAAACAAAAAGAAGAGTTGAGTGAAACTATCCACAAAGCAACTCCTGAAGAGCTTGGTAAAATGCTAGAGATGTTTCAAACTATGAACATCGGCAAGATAAACCAAGCCAGAGAGTAGTTACAAGTGAAGAGGTTGAACAACTCGTTGTGATAGGTTGGCGATTTGTCGGAACTTTACCAAATGGAAAAGTTGTGTTGGAGAATCAAGGATATCCGAATCCAAAGTGGAAACGGGTCTAGTGGGATTCGGACCCACGACAACCGGATTAAAAGTCCGGTGCGCTACCTGGCTGCGCCATAGACCCCTGACAAAAATGCTTGACGTGTATAATTTAGTCTTTTACAAAATTTTTTGCTCTGACAGAAACTTTTAATCTAGCAATTTGTTTCAAACAATTTGTGCCCTTGTAGTATAGTCCGGTCTAGAATTCGACCCTGTCACGGTTGAGACGCGTGTTCAAATCCCGCCGAGGGCGCTTTTATCTTAAATTTTTAACATGTGTAATTTTATCTACTAATCTATCCTAATTTCTTGTAATTTGATAAAGATCTAAGAGATAGACGACAGATCATGCTTTGTCTTCAATTATTCTTAATTATTTGACGAGTTTGTCTCCTGAAAGACAATCTTTGAAAATTCATCTTACAAGAATATTAAAATTCAGGCAATTTTAGTAAATTCTGATGTCTGAAGAGAAAAAAGAATCAGGGGTAGACACAAAGCCTACAAAAATTCCAGCATCAGAATCCGCAGCAAAAGCAGAAGTTGTAGCAAAAGCAACAGAAGCATTAGCAAAAGCAGAAGCTCAAGTAGAAAAGGCATTAGCCAAAGTGGCCGTAGCAAAAGCAGCTGCAGAATCTGCCGCTGAGGAAGAATACAAAGCAATAGCCGCAGAGGTTATTGCAGTAACTGCCAAAGCACCAGCATTTACGTATCAACGAAAAGGTGAGGAGATATTTAGGAGAGAAATGGGAGAGCCAGAATTTTTCTTGGCAAAAAAAGATAGATTTCCAAGACCTATTCTTACATCAGACGAACAAGATGAACTTACAAGAAAAGTAGAGATTCCGATAGATAATACTCCAAAATATATTCCGGAACACGTACTTAGTCCTGAATTTGGTGGAATATCCAATTATGAATCTGGAGTAGGGAATTTCTTGGAAGAAACCAAACAGAAACTTAGAAAACTAAAAAAAGATCCTGATGCAACCGAAAAAGATATCACTACAACACAAAAAGAACTTGAATACTTGGAATCTATTTATGAAAATTATAATATTGGTATGAATGTTTTCCGTACTGCGAAAGGTGGAAGGAACAAGATTAAATAATAATTTGTGATTTTATGAGTGAAATAAATTTCGATATAATTAATGCGCGAGTTACCTTCAAAAATGTACCACTTTATGCATTATCCAGATTTGCATTCAAAGATGTTGCAATTGCATGTGAAACTTTTAAGAAAATTCCAGGTGTGGCCGAGTGTGTTATAATTCAGACTGCTAGCAGAATTGAAATATTTACAGTAAGTAATCTAGAAACAGGAGATACTCCGGATGGAAGAAGAACTGAAGGAAAAGCACTTGTTTTAAACAAAATAAAAGAAACGTGGAAATCTCTTTCGGGACTAGAGCAAATTGATATTGATCACTTTGATCAAACTCTTGAAGTTTACAAGGGCACAGATGTCTATCTTAGTCTATTAAGATTAGCCTGCGGTTTAGACTCTGTAGTTATAGGAAAAGAAGAAATATTGAATGAAATTAAAACTTCACTTTCGAATGCAAAAAATATCAACATGTCTGGTAAAATACTGAATAAATTATTTGAAAGTATTATACGAATTGCGACTCGTATTAGAGAGACTACTGGAATAGGTAAAAATGTATTATCCCTCGGTGATATTGCTGTTAAAATTGTGGATGAAAAAGCAGGTCTGGATGCTAAGAAACGTATTTTGCTAATAGGTACAGGCGAACCTGCAGCTATGGTTGCTAAAACTCTTAATAAAAAAGGATTGGCATTTGATGTCACAAGTAAAACCATTGAACGTTCAACTGGGTTTTCTCAAATATTAGGAGGGAAACCAGTTACATTTGAAGAAGTTTTATCTGGACTTGATAAATATGATATCGTTTTTGTTGCGACTACCTCGGATTACTTCCTAATTACTTTTGAGAGAATAAAATTGGTCATGGAAGAAAAAAAGAAAGGAACTTTGATTTTAGATTTATCAGAACCCAGAACAGTTGATGAGGGAATAACTGCACTTCCAGGAATCAAATTGTTGTTTAGAGATCAAATTGCTGAAATATATGAAGAAAATGTCAAAGCTAGAATTGGTATAATGCCTGCCGTTGAAAAAATAATTGATAAAGAAATTCCAATGCTGGATATAACAATGAAACGAATTAACTTGTAAATTTTTTGATTGGTTATCTTATATAATTACTCAATAAAAAATTATCTGATGTGAATAGGTGCTATTTCTTTCTAAGAATAAATTGCATCAAAGCCTCTTTTGAGTAATCGATTCCATGTACCTCTTCAGTATGTTTTCCAAATTCTTCGATTACTTGCTCTATTTGACCATCTACCACAAAATCACATTCAAAACCATAATCACTGCATTTTAGCTTAGCCATAATTGACGGCTTGAATCTTTGGATATAAATATTAAAAGATTGTGCTTTTGAGCAACAATTGAGTAATTCTAACTAATCATTCCTAAAAGGGAGAGTGACTATTAAAATCATTAATACAATCATGATATTTTCCAAATCATTAAATCACATATTTTGCTATTATGCCCAAATTTGATCCAAGTTTGTACAAGTATCTAGAATTGAAATTTAACAGAAATACATTTATCCAAAGTAGCGAAAATTATCTTGTATGGTGGTAGAGCACAAGGCAAAAGTTACTTACATGCAGTTACTAAAAGAAGATCTTGTCGTTCTTAGGTTAGTTCCAAATGATGGTATGCCAAAATATACTACTGGTCAATTTCTCACTATCGGAGTACCTATACCTTCTGAACAAAAGATTGTTAGAAGAGCATATTCAATTGCTTCACATCCTGAAAACAGAGATTATTTTGAATTTGTAATTAGATGGGTAAGAAAGCCTTTACCTGGTCGTGTTACAACTGAATTATTCTATGCAAGTGTTGGTGATGAAGTATATTTAGGAGACCCAACTGGAAACGCTTTAACAATTGATGATAAATTACTAAATGGAAAACCTGATACCCGAAGAATCATTTGTGTTGGCGGTGGAACTGGTCTTGCACCGTTTATCGCTTTTGCTAAACATCTACACGATACAGGAGATAAAAGAGAAATTGTTGTTTTTCATGGTGCAAGTTATGTTGATGAATTAAGTTACAAAGAATTACTTACAGATTTAGAAAACGAAAGTATTGAAAGAGGAAAGGATGAATGGAATTTCAAATACAGGGCAGCTATTAGTAGACCAAAAGAATTCTTTAATAGAACTTGGTCAGGTCATGTTGGTAGAGTTGAATCATTCTTTAAACCAAATAAAAATGGTATTTCGCCATTAGAAGAATTGGTTGGAGAACCAATCACTACTGAAAATACCAAAGTCTACATTTGTGGATACCAGGGTACTATCGACGGTGTTATAGAATTCTTGGCACCTAAAGGATTTGTCACAAAGGAAGAAAAACGTAAAGATGGAAGCTATGAAATTAAGTATGAATCCTATGGATAGATTATATCCTACACATTTTGTAATAACTTTATTTTATTTAAAATTTAATTCTTCTATCACAAATTTAGGAAAATATTATTATGATTATCTGGAACCCGCAATTACTTTATCTGTGAAATCACATCATCTATGATTTTCTGATTTGATGCTGCGATAAATGAAATTCTTGTTTTGTAACTAAGATCTGCATCAAGAGGATTCAAATCTGCATCTAAAAGTATACCGCCAGCTTCCTTTACTATCAAGTATCCTGCCGCAATATCTTGAATTCTAATTTTATCTCTCAAGTCTATAAAAATATCTATCAATCCTCTTGCAAAAAAGGCCATTTCGAGGGCATTTGCACCAAAATGTCTAATGTGATTATGTTGCTCAAATATTGGATGTAATCTATTCATTAATTCAATTGTAGCGCCAGATGTGTTTATTCCAATGATTTTGTAAATTGGTTCTTTATCATGAACTTTGATTTTTGATTTATTCAGAAATGCCCCTTTGCCTTTAGATGCCCAATACATATCCCCATTTGATAAATTTGTTATTACTCCGTCTGTAACCGAACTCAATTTATTCTCAGTTGCAAATGCTAGTGAACTACAAAAAAATGGAACCCCTCTTACAGCATTTGCAGAACCATCTATCGCATCCATAATAATAAACCCTTTAGGTTTTTTAGATAATTCAACTCTACCACATTCTTCTCCTAAAACAATACAATCAAAATTAATTTCTCTAAGATAGTCTAATACTGTTTTTTCAGCAATAATATCGATGTTACGTGAAATATCTCCACCCGCACCTCTCCCAAAATCTCCACCGGCACCATCAGTGCCAGCCAAATCTTTTACATTCTCATAAATCCGTTTTGAAACCTCTCGAAGAATTCCAATCACTTGCATTGTTCTCTTTTTCCATCTTCGTAATTTAAGTGAAAGAAGTTTTCTAGTTTTGAAAGCTAAACTCTAGAAAACTTTACACTTTACCGTTTCTTATTACCATATATCACTAGACATAATGTATGTCGTACATCGAAAATAGACGAAGTATTGAGGATTATATATTAAACATCAAAGATAAGGGTAAAAGAAATCATATTGGTTCAATTCTCCACTAATTTGATATTTTTTGTCAGCAAAGTTTCAACAAAACTCACCAACAAGTAATAGATGATCTCACCGAAGAGATTCTAAAAATAACTCTAATGACAAAATATACGTTCTATTCAACAAATACAAGGACTGGTTGAGTATTGATCATCCAGAAATAACATACTATGTTGGAAGAAATACTAAATGCATGAGCACGATTAAGAAAAGACATCCAAATTCAATCAGACAGTATATCTCAAAGATGAGAAATATCTAAATACTATAGTATTCTATAGATACCTATGGAACAATCAACCATCGCAGTTTCTAACGAATCAAAAGAAGAATGGAAACAATTCAAAAATCACCCTCAAGAATCCTATGAGAGTATGATTAATAGAATTTTAAAATCTCATTTTGACGAAGATGAACGTCTGAACGTAAAGGATCTAAAGGATATCAAACTAGCAATGGATGATTTTGCAAATGGTAAATTTACAACAAATAAAAATATTCGGAAAGAACTGAAACTATAATCTCATATTATGAAATGGACTGCTCAATGGTCAGATACTGCAAAAAAACAGTTAAAGAAATTACCCAAAGATGATCAAAAGAGAATCATAGATAAAACCGATGAAGTAGAATTAGATCCATTTAGATATCTTGAGCGATTACAGGGAGAACCTTTCTTTAGATATCGTGTCGGCAATTATAGAATAGTTGTCAATGTAGTGAATCATCAATTACTCTTACAAATCATTAAAGTCAAAAAACGTTCTAGAGTTTACAATTAGATTATACACTTTTTTTACGACTAGAAATCCAATATGGCCAAGTTATACCAACATAATAACTCGACTATGAAAAATTAAAAACAAAAAATGTTGGTCAACATTTGAAAGCATAAATAACAATAAAGCAGGTCATCGTATGTGAGTGGAAAAGATCAATCCGTTGTAAGCAAAGAAGCACTGATGAGCACAAAACCTGGAAAACAAATTATGAAACAAGGATTATTCAAATCAAAAGGTTACAAATTATTTAGTCAATACAAAGAAGAAGCAGAAAATGAATTTCCGAATTTTGCAGATAGATTTGCTAGGGATCTTTTAAGTGAAATAAAATCTGATCCTTCTCCCAATTCCACACAACAAGCGTTTGGAAATGAAATAGGTTCAACTGAAATTATCCTTCAAGCTTCTGAAATCCATGCCATAAAATCAAAATTGGAAAACCCAGAAATAATTAAAGATAGAGTTCTACGTATTTTAAATTCGAATTTTGTAAAAATGACTTTTCCTGTGTTTAATGCGTTATTTGATGGAGCTTCAGAGTATACTGGAAAAAAAGATCCAAAATTAAGACAAAACGTGGTTGAAGGTCATATTTTGGCAATTGATCTTAGTGAACCAATGGATAGAATTGTAGACAAAGATGAAGATTTGGAATACTTGGATGATTACAAGCTAATGAATCCATATATTTTAAAATTAGCTAGAGAGAAAATTTCTAAAGGTGGAGATGAAGTTCTTAAAGAATTTGAAAAAGGATTCCAAGATGCTAGAGTGGGTCAATATCTTGATGAAAAATTAAAATCAAAACCAACCAAAATTACCGAAGAAGAAATGACTCTATCTTACAAAAAATATCGATCTGTGATGGGCACAGCTGGCCGAAACATGGCTCTTGCAGAAAGACCTCTTGGAGAAATTTTCTATTTAGGAATGGCAAGAGCTGCTGAAGGCGTGGGATGTGGAAATGAAATCGAAGATTCTATCAAAAATGGATTCGTAAAAATTCCTTCTTGGCCATTATATTATACTCTGCTATCAAATGACGTCAAGAAAGGATTTGAAATAACTCTTGAAAAAAGCAATTTGTATCTGCAAGATGCTCGTTTAGCACTTGAATTACTACCGAAAGGATTTTCACATAAGGAATTTTTAGAGTTTTTGTTTTTGACTGTTGAGCATTATAATCAATACTGGTATAATCAATTACAAAAAGCAAACAAATGGTCAGAATTTGAATCTAAACTCCCCAAGTGATTAAATTGATGTGGTCTGAAAAATATAGACCTCAGAATATTTCTGACATGATTGGTAATGAAGAATCTAGATCTTCAATAATTGAATGGTTTACAAAATGGAAAAAAGGAACAAAACCACTCCTATTAGTTGGTCCTCCCGGAATTGGAAAGACAACTATCGCCTATCTTGTCGCAAAACAGTTTAGGTATGATATGATTGGTTTGAATGCAAGTGACGTACGAAGTAAATCTCAAATTAATGAAATTCTTTCACCAGTTTTAGGAAATAATAGCGTATTGGGAATTCCTATGATTTTTGTCGATGAAGTCGATGGAATCCATGGACGGGGAGACTATGGTGGTGCAGAAGCACTAATTGAAATTTTAAAAGAACCGACAATTCCAATTGTATTAGCTGCAAATTCGGATACATCAGATAAAATGAAAAGTATCAAAAAAGTCGTTAAAACCATTTCCTTTAAACCAATTCCGCCACGACTTTTGAAAGTCTATCTTGAAAATATTTTGAAAAAAGAAAATACAAACCTTGGTCCTGGATCTATAGTCAAAATCATTGATAAATCACGTGGAGATATTCGTTCAATGATTAATTTGACTCAATCTCTTGTTACAGGATTTAATCCTCAAACAGAAAAATCATTTGAAAGCATAAATGTGGAAGATGGTATTAACGCATTTTTTAAAGCAAATTCAATTGACGAAGCAAGGAGTGTTTTATATTCTATACAAATCGATCCAAGACTAAAAATCGATGCTTTCTACTCTAGTATTATTACAAGTAATTTAGATAACGACACACTTGCTAAACTCTTGGAAATTATTTCCAAAGCTGATATGTTATATGGAAAAATTATGAAAACTCAAAATTGGAGATTACTGCGGTATCTTAATGAAATTCTGGTTGGATTATATCAGCATGATGAACGAATAAGATATACACAATACAATCTCTCATGGCCACTACTAAATCGTATTAGATGGGATGGAAAAAAAATCAAAGCGTTATCATCTATTATGGCAAAGAAATTACATTCATCTTCCAGTCAATTTATTACAACATGTTTTCCCTATGTGTTATTCTGTATAAAAAATAAAAAATTAGAATTTGAGCTAGACGAAAACTTTGGTGATATTATTGAAAAGGAGATTGAGTTAATTCAATGAGCTGGAGAAAAATTCCAATGAAGTTTCCAGGTACATGTATTATTTGTAATGAAAAAATTGAGGTAAATGAAATCGGATTATGGGCAAAAGGGTTAGGTGTTAAACATGAAAAATGTGCTCAAATAAATGAACTTCAATGTATAGTTTGTAGAAGTTCAGCCGGATGTTTACAGTGTGAATTTAGAGATAATTGTGATATTCAGAGGGTTTCCCAGCTATGTATATGTAAAAAATGTAGTGAGGAAAAAAATTCTTTTGATTCTTACCAAAAATCAGTAAAAAAGAACTTTCCACTATTAAATCTAAATTCATAACTGGCGTTTTGTACAAAACCATCCTTTCCAAATTACCGCATTTAAAATAACTAAAGTGGGTTTATGGCAAATTCCAAAAAAATCAAACTAAATTAATATAGGCAGATTTCTTTTCTAGATTATCAAATGCATTCCGAAAAAATTGAGGAATATTCAAAGAGAAATAAAATATCATTACAGGGTGGAGGACAAGATAAAATCAAAGATCAACATGATAAAGGGAAGCTCACCGCGAGGGAAAGAATTGATCTTTTATTAGATGCTGGCACTTTCACTGAAATTGATCCACTCATAACTCATCATTATCATGAATATGATATGCAGAAAAAAAAGTTCTATACTGATGGTGTTGTTGGCGGTTATGGAACAATAAATGATAGACAAATCTTTGTGTTTGCTTATGATTTTACTGTGTTAGGTGGCACACTAAGTCAAATGGGAGCTAAAAAAATTACTAAACTTATGGATCATGCAATTAAGACGGGCTGTCCTATAATTGGAATAATGGATTCAGGTGGAGCAAGAATTCAAGAAGGAATTATGAGTCTTGATGGATTTGCTGATATTTTTTATCATAATCAATTAGCTTCTGGCGTTATTCCACAAATAACTGCAAGCATTGGACCATCAGCCGGCGGTTCTGTATATTCACCCGCAATGACTGATTTTGTAATTATGGTTGAAAAAGTAGGAACAATGTTTGTTACTGGACCTGATGTAGTAAAGACAGTTTTGGGGGAAGAAATTTCATTTGATGATTTAGGTGGTGCAATGACACATGGAGCAAAAAGTGGCGTTGCACATTTTGTTGCAAAGAATGAATACGAATGTATGGATTATATAAAAAAACTAATTTCTTTTCTCCCACAAAATAATACTCAAGAACCACCAAAATTAAAAACTGATGATGATCCAAACAGACTTGATCATAATATCATTAACATAATTCCTGATAATCCTTTACAACCATATGACATGAAAGAAATCATTCATTCTTTTGTTGATAATCATGAATTCTTTGAGATTCATGAATTGTTTGCACAAAACATCGTGGTTGGATATGGTAGACTAAATGGTAAAGCAATTGGTATTGTTGCTAATCAACCATTATATCTTGCTGGTGCACTTGACATTGATTCATCAAACAAAGCAGCTAGATTCATTAGATTCTGTGATGCGTTTAATATTCCAATTATAACACTTGTTGATACTCCTGGTTACATGCCTGGTTCTAATCAAGAACATAATGGTATTATTAGACATGGCAGTAAGCTTCTATACGCTTACTGTGAGGCAACGGTTCCAAGAATTACACTTGTCATAGGAAAAGCATATGGTGGTGCATACATTGCTATGGGAAGTAAAAACCTAAGAACTGATATCAATTACGCCTGGCCAACTGCACGTTGTGCCGTATTAGGCGCCGAAGCAGCTGTAAAAATTATGTATAGAAAGGAATTATCCAATGCTGACAGTCCTGAGACCCTCAAAAAACAACTTATCAGCGAATTTTCAGAAAAATTTGAAAATCCATATGTTGCAGCATCTCATGGCACTGTAGATAATGTAATTGATCCAGCCGAAACAAGACCTATGTTGATCAAAGCACTTGAGATGCTTGCAAACAAAAGAGAAAAACAACTTCCAAGGAAACATGGTAATATCAATTTGTGATTAATATGATTGAGAAAGTTCTTATAGCAAATAGAGGAGAAATTGCTTTACGTGTAATTAAAACATGCAAAGCACTTGGAATCAAAACTGTAGCAGTATATTCTGATGAAGATTACAATTCTTTACATGTAAAACAAGCAACCGAAGCATATCATATTGGTGAAGCGGCTCCTGCAAAATCTTATCTCAATCAAGAAAAAATTCTTGAAACAATATTGTCCTCTGGTGCAGATGCAATTCATCCCGGCTATGGTTTTCTTTCTGAAAATTCTGACTTTGCAAACAAATGTGAAAAGAATAAAATAAACTTTATTGGTCCATCTGCCGTATCAATGGATCTTTGTGGTGATAAAATGCAATGTAAATCCGCCATGCTCAAAGCAAAAGTTCCAACGGTACCGGGAAGTCCTGGTCTTGTAAAAGACGTTGAAGAGGCATTAAATATTGCAAACGACATATCTTACCCTGTATTATTAAAATCAGTTTTTGGTGGAGGTGGTCGTGGAATTAGATTAGTAAATAATGATAAAGAATTACGAGAAGGATTTGAAACAGTTACAAGCGAATCAATTTCTGCAGTTGGCAAATCTGCAATTATTGTTGAAAAATTTCTTCAAAAAACTAGACATATTGAATATCAAATGGCAAGAGACAAGCATGGAAATGCCGTTCATATTTTTGAAAGAGAATGCTCAATTCAAAGACGCAATCAAAAACTTATTGAGCAAACTCCATCACCCATAGTTGATCAAGAAACAAGAGATAGAATTGGTGAATTAGTCGTTAAAGCATCTCATGCAGTTGACTATACTAATCTAGGTACTGCTGAATTTCTTCGGGCAGATAATGGTGAATTTTATTTTATAGAAATTAATGCTAGATTGCAAGTAGAACATCCAATTACTGAATTTGTATCTGGGCTAGATCTTGTTAAACTACAAATTGATATTGCAAATGGCGAACCACTTCCATTCAAACAAAAAGATCTCAAAATGAATGGTTATGCTATTGAGTGTAGAATAAACGCTGAAGATACCTTCTTTGATTTTGCCCCTTCTACTGGTCCTGTGCCTGACGTAACTATTCCATCTGGACCAAGTGTTAGATGTGACACCTATCTTTATCCTGGATGTACAGTATCTCCATTTTATGATTCTCTGATGGCAAAACTTTGCACATGGGGTCAAACCTTCGAAGAATCTAGAACTCGAATGTTAAATGCACTAAACGATTTTTATATTCAAGGCGTTGAGACGTCAATACCACTTTACAAAACAATTCTGAACACCGAAGAGTACAAAAATGGACAACTTACTACGGACTTTCTAAATCGTTATGGCATTATTGATAGACTAAAAGAAGATCTAAAAAAAGAAAAAATTGAAAAAAGTGAAATTGCTATAGCAGCTGCAATTATTTATTCTGAATACTTTAAGAGTCGTGTACAAAGCACTTCTGATAATTCTAGTTGGAAAAATAAATTGAGTTGAGGATACATGGATTACAAAATAAAAGATATTGAGAAAACATTTGATGGCGCGATTACCGAAAATCTTGGTAACAATGAATATGTAATCAAAATCAATGACACGGAACATCAAATAAAAATTCTAAAAATGGATTCTCGAGGAATTGAATTTATACTAGATCAAAAATATCACCGAGCAAAATATCTTGAAAATTCAATAAACGAAATGAATCTTATCATTGATAATTTACCACTTACACTTAACATGCATACTAGATTAGATGAAATCGTTTTCAAAAATTCTGGAAGTAAGGGTCCTTCTGATACCCAAATAACATTGAAAAGTCAAATTCCTGGAAAAGTTGTTTCTATTGCTGTTCAAGAAGGTGATTCTGTAAAACAAGGTGATTTAGTTTGTACTTTAGAATCTATGAAAATGCAAGTCGCTGTAAAAGCTCACAAAACTGGTTCCATTAAATCCATCAAAATTAAAATCGGAGGAACTGTAGCTAAAAATGATATTGTAGCAGAAATAGAATGACAAATAAATTATTTTCTTTATTTTAGAAATTTTTTAATCTCTTCATAATTTGGTTCTTTTAATGGATCCTCAGATACCCATTTGTATCCAATCTTTCCATCTTCCATTACGATGAACACAGAACGTTTTGCAGCATTGTAATCTTTTATGTGTAATAGATGAGGCATTAAAACATCATAATCACGGATTGTTTTACTGTTATAATCTGCCAATACTGGAAAATTAAAGTGATGTTTTTGCGCAAATGCTTTGTTTGCAAATGGACCGTCATTACTTATTGCAACTACCTCGGCACCAAGATTTACCATCTCACTCCAAGAGTCTCTAAATGTGCACAATTCGCTTTCACAAACAGGAGAGCTTGCAGCAACGAAGAACGATAAAATGATTTTTTTGCCCCTAAACTCATCCATAGTCCTCAATTTTAGATCTATGTCTGGAAGTTCAAAGTTAGGAGCAATGTCTCCAATATTTAGTGACATGATCGCATTCAGGCGCTCTCCTATTAAGTACTTTACAAAAAAATATTCTTGAATTTGAATTAAAAAAAGTGCATACCTTTTTATACAAAAACTTGGGTTCAAAGCTAAATTGGTCGGGGAATTAGCGGGCAACTATAGTACCGTAGTATTGATGTTTGGATTTGCAGTAGTAGCCATGGCCCCTGCACTCTTAATCTCTAGGATGATTTCTCCTCGGAAAAAAAGTAACCCTGTTAAATTTTTGCCAATGGAATGTGGACAAGTTCCATCAGGTGAAGGACGAACTCACTTTATGATGCAGTACTATGCTTACATTTTGATGTTCGTTGTTTTTGATGTTATGGCAATTTTCTTGTATGCATGGGGCAGTGCACTTTTGGAACTCCCAAAATCTGCTACTCTTCCAATTATTGGTTTTTTGGCAATTATGTTTGCTGCGATGGCTTTTGCATTGTATCAATCAGGGAGACGAACAATATGGTAGTTTTTTATACAAATCAAAATTATGAGAATGAGGGATTAAATTGCTAAAAGAACTGATAACGCCACAAAACGCAAATGTTTTTATTGGAAAACTAGGAGATATTTTAGAAAAAGCAATTGACAAACCATTAGGCTATGCAATCAATTGGGGTAGAATTTGGTCGCTTTGGCCTGTACATATTGAAACAGCGTGTTGCAGTGTTGAATTTGGTGCAGCATCTAGTCCCAGATATGATGTTGAAAGATTTGGCATAATAGAGGCATTCGGTTCGCTGAGACAATGTGATCTAATTGTAGTCCAAGGAACTATTACAAGAAAAATGGCACCACGTCTACGTTTAGTTTATGATCAAATGCCAGAACCAAAATATGTTATTGCAATGGGAGCTTGTGCCATTACTGGCGGACTTTACTTTGATTCATACAATGTACTTCCAGGAATTGACGGAATTTTACCAGTAGATGTTTATGTTCCAGGTTGTCCACCCAGACCTGAAACTCTTATTCAAGGATGTATGTTACTGCAAGAAAAAATCAAGAGAATGAAGGCTAGGAAGTTTGTATAATGAGTTCAGATTCTGACGAAGAACCAATTGAAACTACAACTGAGGAAAATACTAAATCTACTAAAGTGAGCACGGTAGAAAAGGAACCAGAATTACCAAAATTCGAAAAAGGAATTGCAGATAAAATTGTTGAAAAATTTGGTACAAGAATTAAAGTGGCATTTGTAAAACCTGACAGAGTTAGAATTAATGTTAGCAGAGATGATGTGAAGGAAGTGGCCTCATTTCTTAGAGATGTATTGAATTTTGATCATGCCGAATCTGTATCTGGCGTAGATTATCCTCAAGATAAAGAAATCGAGGTAGTTTATCATTTAGGTTCATACACTGATTCTTCATTATCAAGACAAATTCTCGTTTTGGCAACCAGGGCACAAAGAGAAGAAAATCCAATTCCTGGAAATGATGCGACTAAACTCCCTAGCCTTAGAGAGATATTTTATAGTGTAGAATTTCATGAAAGAGAAATTTTTGAAATGTTTGGGGTTTTCTTTCAGGGACATCCAGATAATAGACGATTACTTTTGCCAGAAGATTGGGCAGATTTACCACCTCTAAGAAAGGACTTTGCAATTAAAGGAAGATAGAAATGAACACGGAATTACCACCAGGACTAGCACTTCAGAAAGTAGACGAGAGAATTATGACTCTCAATGTTGGACCACAGCATCCAGGCTCAGGACACATGAGAATTATTGTTCAAATTGATGGTGATTTTATTGTTGCATGTGATCCTGATCCGGGCTATGTTCACCGCGGTGAAGAAAAGATGGCTGAATACAGAAACTACATTACCAATATTCCACACTTGGAAAGACCAGTAATTCATGATTCTTGTAATATTTTATATCCTTATGTTTTGGGAGTTGAGGAACTTCTTGGCATTGAAGTACCTGAACGCGCAAAATACATCAGAGTTATTGCAGCTGAATTGAATAGATGTGTCTACACAATGTATTGGCTTGCAATCTATGGAATATTTTTAGGTCATTCAACAATGTTTATGTGGCCAGCAGGTGATCGTGAATTGTTAATTGATCTATTGGAAAAAATGACTGGAGCTAGAGTTACTCACGCTCATTTTGTACCTGGTGGTGTAAGAAATGATTTGCCACCAAACTTTGAAGATGTTTGTTTAAGGCAAGTAAATTATTTTGAAAAAAGAATCAAAGAATATGCCGCCGTTTTCTATGATAATCCAATTTTAATTGCAAGAACTGCTAATACTGGCGTTTTATCACGTGAGGACGCAATTAGATTAGGTACAACTGGTTCAGTTCTTCGTGCTAGTGGTGTAGACTATGATATTAGAAAGAAGGAACCATACGATGTCTATGAAGAATTAGATTTCCAAACCAATGTACTTAAAGAAGGTGATTCATATGCACGGTCAAAAATTCCATGGCTTGATATGCTGGAAAGTTGTAGAATTATTAGACATGCATTACAAAAAATGCCCAAGTCTGGTTCTGTGCGAGTAAAATTAAAACCAAATCCAAAAGGTGGTGATGCTTCTGTTTACAAACGTGTAGAATCTGGAAGAGGTTCTTTGGGTTGTTACATTGTTTCAGATAAAAAACCTGAACCATATAGAGTAAAACTAAGTGTTCCATCATTTAGAAATCTTATAGCATTACCATATCTTCTCAAAGGAGAAAAACTTGGAAACATGCCATCTGTATATTGGAGTCTTAACTATTGGCCCGTGGAGGCAGATAGATAAATGTCTGTCATTGCACCAAATTTCAAATTTAGTGAATTTGTAAAATCTATTTTAGATAATGCGTTCTGGATACTTCTAATCTTTGTACTAATTGGCCTTCCTGCGGTTCAGGTGATTTTATTCTATATTGAAATGCCTGTAATCAACGGGGAACTACTTACCCCATTTCTTGCATTGACTTGGCTGGCAGATCCTTCCAGAACTCTTCCAATTTTAAAAGCATTCATGACTACTGATTTGTTTAAGATTGTGGCTTTCCCTGGATTTGGATTTGCAGCGTTAATTGCAGCTGGAACAATCTTTGTAGAAAGAAAAATGTTAGCAAAACTACAGCTTAGAGTAGGTCCTTTCTACTGTGGAAAATTTGAAGGAATTTTACAATTAATGGGAGATGGGCTTAAGTTAATATCAAAAGAAATTATTATTCCTGCGAAAGCTGACAAACCCATTTTCTGGGCAGCACCTGTAATATTTGTCGCAACAGCAGCAGCATTTGTTGCATTAATTCCTGTTGCACCGGGTTGGGTAGTTGCAGATGTTGATGTTGGATTACTTGCAGTCTTTGCAATTATTGGATTCTTCCCAATCATTACTATTCTTTCTGCGTGGTCTTCAAATAGTAAATTCCCATTCATTGGTGGGATAAGAGCATTACATCAAATGGTGTCTTTTGAAATTCCAATGATTCTTTCATTATTGGGAGTTGTAATTCTTACTGGAACTCTAAATCTTTCTGAAATTGTTGAGAGTCAAACTAATTTCCCTTGGATTATTTTTTTGCCAATAGGTGCAATTATTTTCTTTATTACGATATTGGCCGAACTAGAAAGAATTCCATTTGATTTACCAGAAGCAGAAAGTGAAATTGTTGCTGGTTGGTTGACTGAATTTTCTGGAATGATTTATGGTTTAGTTCAATTAGCAACATACCTGAAACTTTATGCATTTGCAGCATTGTTTGTTGTTTTATTCCTTGGTGGATGGACTGGACCAATGATTTGGCCTCCATTCCCTGAGGAAATCATCAATGAAGGAATAGTTATGGGTCCAATCACTGCTAAAATTCCTGGATTGCCAGTATTTTCACAAGAAATGCTAAACGGTGTTTTATGGTTTGTAATAAAAACAGTAGGAGTGATATTTTTCATTCTATTGCCAAGAGGAGTTTTCCCAAGAATTAGAATTGATATGTTATTGAGTCTTGGTTGGTACAAACTAATTGGACTGGCATTCGTTAACATCTTTATAGCACTAGGCTTGCTGTACGCTGGAGTCTTGGGGCCTGGAGGAATATTATAATGAACACAGCTACTGGAATTATCAAGGCATTAAATTCAGGAATTAAACACTTAGCGATTAAACGATTCACATTACGATATCCTGAAGAAAAACTAAAGTTTGTTGGTGATGGGTATCAATTTGATCCATCTACAGGTGTTGGAATTGCAGGTTACAAAGGTCGTCATATGTTATTCCATGATCATTGTACTGGTTGTCAATTATGTTCAATTGCATGTGAAGGAGTAGCAGAAGCAATTGCTATGGTGAAGGTTCCTAATGAATGGAAACAAAATAAAAAAGCTATAATGCCGCAAATTGATTATGGTAAATGTGTTTTTTGTGGACTATGTGTAGACGCATGTCCATTTTATGCATTATACATGACAAATGACTATGAGCTTTCTTCATTTAGTAAAGAAGGGCTGATTTACACTCCAGCTCAACTCCAAGTAAAACCATTTGTTTCTCAAGATTCTGAAATAAAAATTACTAGTAGAGGGGCAACTCATGGCTGATGCTGTATTTCTCGCATTATCTGTTATTACAATTGGCTCTGCCATCGCAGCTCTTGAAATGAGATCTCTAATTTATGGCTCTATTGCATTAATGGGAACACTTGGTGGAATTGCGGGGTTCTTTTTACTTTTGGATTCACCATTTGTTGCAATGTTTCAATTAGTAGTTTACGTAGGGTCTATCGCAGTTTTAATTTTATTCACTGTTATGCTAGTAAAAAGAGAGCTCATCTTCAAGAAAGTTGAGGATAAAAGAAGAAAATTTGCCGGTATTGGATTGATGCTTGTTTTCATGATTGCATTAGGTTCAGTAATAATGGATTCTGGTATCAAATCAATAACTACTGATGAACCCGCAGTTGATTTTAGAAATATCGGTGCAGATTTTCTAACATATTATTGGCCAGCTTTGATTCTAATGGCACTTATCTTAGCGGGGTCGGTTACTGGTGCACTAGTTTTAGCAAGAAGGGAGGATGTAAATAATGAGCAACGAACTGATTGATTTTGTTTTGGTGTCTATTGCCTTGCTGGGCATTGGAATTTATGGTTTGTCCGTAAAGAGAAATGCCATTCGAATGTTATTTGCAGTTGAAATTATTATTAATGCTGCAAATCTTAACCTCGTTGCGTTTGGTAGATTCATACCCAATAGCGGTGGTCAAACTTTAGCCTTATTTTCTATTGCAATTGCTGCAGCAGAAGTTGCAGTTGGGCTTTCATTAATTATTGTAGCCTATCGTATGTATCAGAATATTGACATTGCAGACTTTAGGAGCCTGAAAGGATAATGGAATATGCACTTTTACAGGCAGTTTTCTTGCCTTTGCTATTATCACCAATTGCATACATAATTGGAAGAAAATTTGGTCCTACACTTGCAATGTGGTTTACATTTGGAATTCTGCTTTACACTACTGTACTACTAGTCAATGCGGCTCTTGGTGGTACTGCCGAAGAACATTATCCATGGACAGAACAATTTGGTGAATTTGGGTTCCTATTAGATGGTTTGGCATCACCATTTGCTATTATGATTTACGTACTAAGCACAATCTTGGTACTTTACTCAAAACCATACATGATTCACAGATTTCATGAACAATATGAGGAAGAACAGCACGAAATCACATCAGATACTGGTCATTCGACAATAATTGAATCATCTTCACTTTCAAACTATGTCAATGCCAAGTCTGGACTTTACTTTGCTCTTTATCTTGTCTTTGCAATGGGAATGCTTGGTACTGTACTATCTACAAACCTAATTGAATTTTATGTATTCTTTGAGATAATGTTGATTCCGGGTTTCTTTTTGGTTGCTCTTTGGGGTGCTGGTCCAAGAAGAAAAATTGGTTTAATGTTCTTGCTCTGGACTCATGCAGGTGCAGTTGTTTTGCTATTGGGATTTTTAATGATTGGCCTTACAATTGGTAGTTTCGACTTTACAGACATTCATGAATCAGAAATTCCACAAGACATTCTAATGCTTTCAGCGATTGCAATTTCAATTGGACTTGGAGTCAAACTGGCAGTATTCATGTTCCACATTTGGCTTCCATGGGTTCATGGTTCTGCACCAACTCCAATCAGTGCATTACTATCACCTGCAATGATTGGCATTGGTGCATATGGAATTTTTAGATTAATTGTAGAATTTTTACCAAATACATTTGCAGACCTTTCAATTTGGTTCCACATTTGGGGTCTCGTTACAATGATCTATGGTGGCGCAATGGCACTAATGCAAGACGATATCAAACGATTACTTGCATATTCTAGTATTAGTCAAATGGGCTATATTCTATTTGGAATTGGTTCCATGTCTGTACTTGGATTATCCGGAGCTGAAATGATGTATGTCACACACGCACTTGGTAAAGGTATCCTCTTCATGATGGCTGGAATTATTATAGTTAAAGTTGGTACTAGAAATATTTCTCAACTAGGTGGGTTAGCTGGTAAGATGCCAATAACTGCTGTATGTGCTGTAATAGGTGCCTTGACAATTATGGGTGTGCCACCAACAAGTGGATTTATGGGAGAATGGACTTTATTTGCTGGAGCACTACAAACTGCAATTCACGATGGTTCTACAGTTAGAGCAGTAACATTTGGTTTAGGCCTTGTTGCAACAGCACTAACAATGTCATACATTCTTTGGATGTTAAAGCGTGTATTTTTTGGAAAATTACCGCAAAATCTTGAGAATGTCAAGGAAGGAAGTTGGTATATGACAGCTCCGATGATGGTACTTGCAGGTTTTACAATAGTTCTTGGGATTTATCCTGACATTTTCTTTAAAACAATTATTCCATACATGAATGGAGTGTTGGGGGTTTAGTAGATGGCAACTGAAGTATTAGGTTTGCCATTTGAAATGGGTGCAACAAGTGCATGGTTAGTTTGGATTCTACCATTCATTGCTGCTTTGATAATCCCAGGAATCGGGAAATTATCGAAACATGCAACTGGATATGTTGCAGTGGCATTTGCTTTGATGAGTGCTCTATCTGCAGCATCTTTACTTCCACTAGCATTAGAAACGCATGAAATTCATGATCAAATATCTTGGATTGATTCTATTGGTATTAAAGCAGGGGTACTAGCTGATCCTCTTTCAATAATTATGGCAAATGTTGTTGGATGGATTTCATTTCTTATTATGATTTACAGTACAGGTTACATGAAAGGCGATAAATCAATTACACGATTCTGGTTCTGGATGATGTTCTTTATCGGTTCTATGCAATTAATTGTATTGTCTGATAATTTATTACAAGTATTCTTTGGTTGGGAAGGCGTAGGACTTGCATCATATGCATTGATCAGCTTTTGGTATCGTGATAAAAAGAAGGATCACGTTGGTACCGAAGGACGAACTGTTCTTGGTCTTTTAGATTATTATTCGCCAACTCATGCTGGTATGAAAGCTTTCATTATGACTAAAGTCGGTGATGTAATGATGATTGCAGGTATGCTTTTGATATTCATATTTGCCGGAACATTTGGGTTTAGAGAATTAATGCATGATACAGCTTGGGCGACTACAATGTCTGCACAAGGTCTCTTAATACCAGCATTCATTTTATTATTTGGTGGCGCTATTGGCAAATCAGCACAGTTCCCACTAAACGAATGGCTCTTAGAGGCAATGACTGGCCCAACCGCAGTTTCTGCTTTGATTCACGCTGCAACAATGGTAAAAGCTGGTGTTTTCCTAGTTATGAGACTGGCACCACTGGTTTTTGCTTTAAGCGCTGCTGGAATTTTAGCAGATCAATTCTTTGAAGTAATTCTCCTAGTTGGTGCAGTCACTGCGCTTCTCTTGGGACTTCAGGGAATGGTCAATTCTGAAATTAAAAAAGTACTTGCCTACTCTACTGGTTCTCAGATTGGTTATATGATGATGGTACTAGGTATTGCTGGATTATCACAACAATTTGTTAACGGATATACTGCAGGTTTCTTTCATTTGATATCACATGCAATGTTTAAGGCATCATTGTTCATGGCTGCAGGTTCATTGTTACATGTTGTAGGTTCAAGATTCATGACTGATATGGGTGGATTGCGCAAAAATATGAAAAAGACTTATGCGTTTATGTGGGCTGCAGGTCTTGGATTAATGGGTGCGCCATTCATCACAACTGGATTCTGGAGTAAAGATTCTATCTTTGGAGCTGTTTACACGTCCGGACATGAGTGGGCAATGCCAATATTTGCAATTGCTGTATTAACTGCAACAATCACAGCATTTTACACGACTAGAATGTTGGGGCTGGTCTTCTATGGTTCAAAGAGTAAACATATTCAAAAGATGGAAGAAGAAGGACATCATATTCATGAAGCACCATTATCTATGTGGGTACCATATGGAATTCTTGCAGTACTTACGATTGCTATTGGTGTAGTCGGCTTGTCGTTTGAAGGTGGACTACATGAATTATTTACAGATTATCTTGAAGAATCATTTGCAATACATTCTGTACAACACGAAATAGAAAATTCGATACTTCCTGGATTCTTAGATGGAATTAATCCAGTTGCACTTGCTGCATCGTTATCTGCTTTTGCAATTGGAACTGGATTAGGATATGTGTTCTATATTGGTAGATGGGTTGATCCTGTTAAATTCGTAAATTCAAATATCTTCTTTTATGGAATCCACAAATTCCTCCTAAATAGATTATATCTTAACGCAATTATTTACTGGTGTTTTGTTGTGGCTCCACTGTGGCTTTCAAGGGGAGTATTCAGATACTTTGAAAAGACTGCTATAGATTATGGGATGAATAACGGATTACAAAAAGCAGTTGGTTGGAGTGCTAGAGTAGTTCAAGGAACTCAAACTGGTGTAGCTCAATCATATCTATTCGTATTTGGAGCAGGATTACTATTTGTAGTCCTGATATTATTGATATAGGAGACATGATGAGATGTTAGAAATTAATTCAACTCCACTGGTAATAATTGCAATTCTTGGCACTGTGGGAGTTTTGTTACCTGTTATCAGTATTGCCAGAAAAGAAAGGGGGTCAAACTCATTTTATGCAGTTATCGCCTTTGCAGCATTAATTATTTCAATTGCTTATGTTGGATATCAATTTATCAGCGATAATGTTCTTCCATCTGCTTTATTCTCCAAAGATGTACTTGTCGATGATGCATTTGGTGGATTCTTTGCAATAGCATTGTTACTTGTTGCAATCTTCACTACTGTTGGATCCTTCAATTATATGCGAAAACAAAACTATCCTGCTGTTTACTATTCGTTAATCCTACTCTCAACAATTGGTATGGTATTAGTGGCATATTCTACTGACTTGGTAATGTTATTTGTGGCATGGGAGCTAATGAGTATTCCAACATACGTTCTTGTTGGATTTATGAAAAAAAATCCAAGCTCAAATGAGGCGGCACTAAAGTACTTCTTGTTTGGTGCATTATCATCTGCAATTATTGTTTATGGAATTTCATTATCATACGGGCTAACTGGTTCAACAAATATTGGCGAAATTATTCAGGCTTATTCAACTCTTGATCCTTCATTGTTGCCCCTGGCATTATTATCTGTTGGAATGTTTATAGCTGGATTTGGATTTAAGATGGGACTAGTACCTTTCCACCAATGGTTGCCTGATGCTTATGAGGGTGGACCTCCAACAATAACTGCTTTACTTGCTGCTGGGACAAAGAAGGCAGGATTTGCAGCGGCAATTAGGATAATTGTCCTAGGGATGGTAGTGCTCAATCTTGATTGGACTCTAGCTCTTGGAGTAATTGCAATAATGACAATGACAATTGGTAACGTTGCTGCAATCATGCAAAAGAATCTTGCAAGAATGTTGGCATATTCCAGTATTGCTCATGCTGGATACATTTTGATTGGACTTGCGATTGCACCATACAGCTCTCTTGGTTTACAAGGTTCTCTATATCAAATACTAAATCACGCAGTCATGAAAGGCGCTGCTTTCATAGCAGTTGCAGGAATAGTAACAACACTTGCCGTAACGAATCTTGATAAACTCAAAGGACTAGGCAGACGAATGCCAATCACATCTCTTGGATTGGCCATTTCTTTATTGGCATTAGCAGGCGTACCTCCACTTGCAGGATTTTGGAGTAAAATAATGTTGTTTGAGGGTGCGTTAGATGCTGGTTCATCTATTTGGTGGGCACCTTGGCTTGCAATTGCTGGAGTTCTAAACAGTGCACTTTCACTAGCGTACTATGGTTGGATTATGAGAAAAATGTACTTTGAAGGAGAAACTCAAAAAAGAGTATCAGAACCAAAATCTGTAATTGCAATTATGGTGTTCTCTATAATATTTTTGGTAGGATTGGGTGTTTACCCCGATCCAATCATCAAATTTGTACAATTCGCTGCTCCGACACTTAGTCTAGGTTTTATGCCTTAAAGCTCGTAAATTTTATAAGATTTTCCAGATTTAGTTTTGCGTTATTGTCTGAAATTTTTCTCAAACTTGTTTTTGCTTTGTCAGAATATACTTTCAAAAGCTCTTCCATTTTATTGAATACATCTCTAGGATCAGAACTTTTCTTGATAAGTAAATTAAATAATTTATCTTCGTTCTTCCAATCCAGCAAATCATCTCTGATCTGATAAGAAATTCCTATGTTTTTTCCATATTCTGTTAAGGCTTCAATTTCCTCTTCAGTTCCATTTGCAATTATTGCACCTGTTCTTGCTGCCACTTCAAACGCAGTAGCAGTTTTGTATTCTATTACTTTGAGATAGTCATCAAATGTGACGTCTTCGCTAGATTCTAGTCTACTTTCAATCATTTCTCCTTCACTCATCAACATTGCAGTTGTTGCCAAATCTTTTGTTATTCGTGCATTGTCTAATCTGGAAGAAATTGCAAGAATTAATCCTAAAACAAAATCTCCTGTTAAGACGCTTGTATTATATCCAAATTTTATATGGAATGGATCTTTTTGTCTTCGCATTGTTTCATTGTCTATAATGTCATCATGAATTATAGATTCCATATGTAAAAATTCAACAGCGCAAGCTACTGCTAGTGTATTATCATCAATTTTTCCTACACTTTCTGCAGCCAAAACTAAGATAATAGGTCTGATTCGTTTTCCGCCATCTAAGGAATACTTTAATGGTTCAATGAATTCTGATTCTGAATAAAGTGATAATTCTCTATCCAGTGCATGGTTGATCTTATCAATATACATACCATAAGTTTCAAGTAAAGGATTAATCTCGATATTTTTCCTGTCCAAGATGTAGCCTATTCCAAAAACTTTCTCATTAGTAATTAAATCTTGGTGCTCCAGCCGGGATTTTCATCGTTAGATTTTGAACCCGGGATCACTGCCTTGAAAGGGCAGTATGCTTGACCGGTCTACACCACTGGAACCCAACAAAATTGAGTATTTTGTCCATAAAATCTTTTGTAAACCACAAAGATTTTTTATTGGCAAATAATGAGTTGTGTCATGAATCTAATAAAACGAATTGATGAAATTATTGAAGAAAGAAGTTTACTAAAACATCCATTCTATCAGATGTGGTCTGATGGAAAACTGACTCTTGATTCTTTAGCTGGTTATTCTAAAGAATACTTTCAACTCGTTAAAGTAGTTCCATCTTTCATGACTCCCATAATAGAAAAAGCTCCAGATTCTGTGATTGGTGAATTAATTGAAAATCAACAAGAAGAATTTGTTCACATAAATTCTTGGATTAAATTTGCAGTAGAACTTGGAATTTCTGAAGATAAATTAATCCATTATAATGGATTAGAAAAGACTAGAAAAGCGATTTCAGAATTATCTGAATTGATGAACACATATGAAGGAGGAGCTTGTGCAATGTATACTTTTGAAAAAGAGATTCCTAAGATAAGCCAAACAAAACTTGATGGTTTGGCAGAATTTTATGGAATGTCAAATGAAGAGTCTACAGAATACTTTAAACTCCATACTGAAGCTGATATACGCCATGCTGCAACCTGGAAAAATATTCTTGAAAAAACATCAACTAATTCAGATGATTTGATCCAAATCGCAGATAAATCTATTTCTGCGCAAAATCTGTTGCTTGATAGTTGTTATGAAGCATACTGTTGATCTCATAACATTTTATACTGAAGATAAAAATCATCTGCTTAGGGCCCATAACTCAGCTTGGTAGAGTACCCGGCTCATAACCGGGGAGTCAAGGGATCGAAGCCCTTTGGGCCCATATTATTTCCATTAGTTTTAAAATGAGAAGAGACAAAATTTATTGGCTGCAATGAAGAATCAGAGTTATATCTGAAAGATGATTGAAAGGCATTTGTCTGAGCTGCCAAAATTACTTGGCGATCTGATTTCTAACTTTTTCTAGAATGTTTTCATCAACTAGTTTTTGTTGGAATAATGTTTCTGTGATTTGCATAACGTTAGTAATTGAATGTAATTTTACTCCCAATTCTTTTAGTGCCTCATCGGCACCTTCCATTCTATTAACAATTACATATGCATCTGTTACTATGATGTTTGCTTCCTTCAATGATTTTATTGCATTTACAACTGAACCTCCAGTAGTTGCAACATCATCTATCATCAAAACATTCATTCCTTCACGAGTTAACCCCTCGATTGATTTTGAAGTTCCATAATCTTTTGGTTTGCTTCTGACGTAGATTAATGGTTTAACTGTTTCAATTGCTAATGCCGATGCAATAACTAAACCGCCAGTAGGAACTGATACTAGAGAATCAAAATTACCCAATCCAATGTTCTCAACAATATCGTTTTGAAGATGTTTTATCAAGATTCTGAATTGATGAGGAAAACTAGGAACTAATCTCAAATCTACATAATATGAGCTCTTTTTGCCACTGGCAAGTGTAAAATCACCGAATTTTATTATGCTGTTTTGATACAAAAATGTCGCAAATTCTTTTACAAACTCCACGCCAAAATTAACAGCACTGGATTTATTTTGGTTTGTATTACGTATTAATCATGCCTGAAATCTGGTTAAATTATGGTATTACCGATGTTGTTCTAGATATTAGAGCAGAGAATTTAGAACAAAAAATTGATTCTGATGGTAAAATCATGGAGGATGCAGCGATCAATGAAAAGCTGAATACCATTGATTTGACAAAACCAATGGAACTTGTAGTTTTACACAATTCAAAATCTATTCAAAAAATTATCTCATCATTATTTACCATATGTGAACAAAAATCTATACCATTTCCTAAAATTTTGGCTGAGAAAAGAATTATGAATCTAGTAAAAGCAGGACTACCTGAAGGAAGTTCAATTAATGAATTTGATAATTCGAATCTTTCAAATTCCAATCTAGTTTTTATGGGTGAAATGGAATTTGATGGTTTATTTGGATATGAAACAATTTCAACCCGTTTGATCAAAAAGTTTGGTCAAGAATCAATGCTTTCTGCATATGCAAAAAGAAAAAGCAACGTTCCTTCGCCCGGACAATCAACAGCAAGTTTTGACGAAGCAAAAAATTTTACTGATAATTTTGAAATTCAGGCAATTGAAATTGTTGCAAATTCTCAAGGAATAGTTGATTTTACAATAGGTCATCCTTCAGAAACCATTTCATCGACAAAAATTCTAGAATCATTTGCAATCAAAGACATAGGCCACCATAAATCACTGATTATCAGTACGGGAAAAGATTCAAGTAACGATAATCTTGGAAAATCTCTTTCATCTCTTTGGAACTGCGCTAGTGCAATTCAAAATGGTGGACTAGCCATATTGGTAGCAGAATGTAGATCCGGGTTAGGATCAAATGCACTTCAGCAATTCATCGAAGGAAGATTGACTCTTGATCAACTTCGAAATCCAATCAAATATGTTGATGGGATGGAAGATTTATTATTTTTGTCAGAAATACAAAAGAATTTTCAAATTGGATTAGTTTCAATTCTTCCAGAATATTATATAAAAAAATTAAACATGATTTCTCTTTTTGGAATAAAACCCTCATTGGATTATATTCTAAAAACCCAGGGTCCTAGACAAAAAGTCACTGTTGTGATGGATGGAGCTAGAGTATTACTACGATAAAAAATTAACCGGTAAAGGTGCACACAATACAGCTAAAGCAATGACTCCCAAATATGCAATTTTTCTATTTTTTGATAAAGGTGAAATATCATCCAATGGATTTGCACTCGGGCTTCTTGTACTTAAAACAACAATCAGAATTGCCATTGGCCAAAATCCTAAAAAAATCAAAATTGCAATGCTTCCATATGTTGTATATTTATGTAATTTTGGCCCTAACAAAGTTCTTGCCAAATGTCCACCATCTAATTGCCAAGCTGGTAATAAATTCAAAAATGTAATTAAAAATCCGATCCACGCTGCCCACAATACTGGTGTATAAATAAAAAATACATCTTCTTTTCCAAACGCTGCTAATGCACCTTGAAATAGTAATGAGTTACCATATGGTAATCCTGTAAGACTTCCACCATCCTCTGCAAATTGTTCAACAATATTTGGATCTATAATCGGCATGGTATATGCGCCGTACAATGAGACAATTATTGCAACAAGCAATCCCGCAATGGGTCCAGCAATGGCAACATCAAATAATATTTCGCGATTAATTGTTAATCCTCTTGATTGTATGAACGCTCCAAAGGTTGGTACAAATCCAAAAACAGGAATCCCTGGAATAAAATATGGCCAAGTTGTCTTTAATTTGTGATATCTAGCAGCAATTAGATGTCCCAATTCATGTACTCCTAAAATCCCCAAAAGAGATAATGTGTAGATTATTGCCATCTCAAAGGGGTCGCCTATGTTTATTAGAGTATTTAGCTCTAAGGTTTTGTAATATCCATCAACCATTACAAATGTAATTACAATTGCAAACAAAATTCGTGGAATCCAGGATGCGTTTAACCATTTTTTTTGTTTTTTTGGTGTGAATTTCTCAATTATTAAGAATCTTTCACCATTGATTTCTACCAGTTTGCAAAAATAACTCAAGTCTTCTAATTTTCTTGCCAAGTTTTCGAATTTTGATTTAAAATCATTATCCATAATTCTAAATTCTAATGAATGGATTCCTTTGTTGAATTGACTTACTTCAAACAATGAATTAACTACGGAAACTATGTTTTCTTGAGAATCGCTCATTATGTTTACCTACTACCTTTCAATTAAATCGTTTTGTAGCTGAAATAGAGTTGCATTCTTGCTTCTTATTACTCAAAATAGTGATACATTGATTAATGTTATGCATAATAGATACCACTACAAAATAGTACTCCGACCAAAATCTTTAAAGAATTTAAAATCATTAAACATCAACACTCTACCAACAAATGTACTATTTAGGATAATTAGATTTTAATCTCAGATAATCTGTTTACCAAATCAGTTGAGGTGATTATTCCAATCACTTTTACGTCTTCAACTACTACAAGCTTGCGAATTTTTTTTGATGACATTTTCCTAGCTGCATCTAATATTGACTCATTTGGACCTATTGTTTGTAAAGGCATTGATGCTATTTTACCTACTGGTGTCTCCAAAGGATATTTGTTTGCAGCAATTTTAGTTGCAAAGTCTCTATCAGTTATAATTCCTATGGGTATGGAATCATTTTTTACCAAAATGGCTCCAATTCCCTGTTCCATCATTTTTGCTATTTGAAAAATAGTTGTTGAAGAATGAGCTATTATCAATTGTTTTGACATTACATCTTTAACTAATGTCTCTGACAGAGTTTTTTCTAAAGCACCGTCATTTGAAGAACTTGGTTTTCCAAACAAATGTCCAACTTTCATCATTACCAATTAGACAAAATATATTTAAAAGGTTTAGCTTACAATCCAGCTAAAATATTATAATTGTAGATAACGAGACAACATATGCAATTTTAATTTATTACTAGTGATGACAGGTATAGATTTCAAAGATACGATAGTGGTAAGATCTACCAATAAAGGAACATCTACCATTACCGGACCAGTAATACCTTCAGAATTCATGGGATTACAAGACAAGACAATTGACAACAATCGGTTAAAGCTCGCAGGCGACCTATGGATAATGAGTGCAAAGGGTACAACAAAGATCAAACTCTCTGAGATGCAAGAACCAAAAAAAGTGGATCTCAAAGGTCATTACATATCAACTGGAAAAGGAACAGGAAGAATTAGGCTTTAATTCTTCCACTATCTTTTTTTATTTTGTAAATTTCTTTAGTTTATACAATATTTGAAAAATTCTCCTTGTCTGAACACTGCAAATTCTATTCTGGTGTATCTTTGTTTCTTAAAGTCTCAATCCTAACTTGTAAACACGAGCTTTTGTCAATTTCTGTGGTTTAAAATTAAATATTGATAATAAAATACTATAGTAATGCAAGTAATTCTTAGACAATTGGGTGATTGCGACATCAGGCGTGCCGAACCAAGCGATCTGATTCCAATCATGGAAATTAATCTAAAAACACTACCTGAACACTATTCTGATTATTTCTATGAAAGTTTACTAGCAGAAATACCAGAGGCATTTATTGTTGCAGAAATTGCAGGAAAACATATTGGTTATATAATGTGCAAAACTGAATACGGTTTTTCTAACTTTAAAAAATTAGGATTTGTGAAAAAAGGACATGTTGTATCTATTGCAGTTCTTGAAGAATATAGAAAAAAAGGAATTGGTCAAGCACTCGTTGAAGAATCTGTCAATGGAATTAAACTAAAAAAATGCGATGAATTCTATCTTGAAGTAAGATGTAGTAATAATGATGCTGTTAGATTATACGAAAAACTAGGTTTTACGATTAGACAAAAAATTAACACGTATTATCGTGATGGTGAAGATGCATATCTAATGGCAATTGAATTAACCTAGTTCAAACTAATAAATAACTCACAAAAAACTTGACCGCATTGAATAAACGCAAGAGTATGGGAATTACTATTTTTGTATTGTGTATTACCGCATTCTTTGCTTATGCATATCTGCTAATGCTCTCTGAATGGAGTCCAATAGTATTACAATTATCTATTTTAATGATTGCAGGTGGAATACTTGGAGTAGTAGCTTGGATTGGCTATGTAATGGCAACCACGAAACCTTCATCTGCATCAATTTCATCAGACGATTGATTTATTTTGAAATTTTTACATCTACGACTGTTTGATAATATCTAGGCCCTACTGCTCTAACTATCTTTGATCCCAAAATTTCTGATTTGACTGGAGTTATTTGCATGTAATGTTCTTCAGAAAGTTTTCCTGCCTCTGATTTCTTATCTGCATGAATATGAGAATAATAATGAATCACTCCTCCATTTTTGGTTGCTTGAATTGCAGACTTTAAGAATTCATCAGATCTTTCTGGAAGAAGCATTAAAGTTCTATCTGATATGTTTTCTAGTTGTTCTTGAATAATTTGTGATGCATCTCCGTTTATAGAAATAATACTTCCTATCAACTTGTTTGATGTGATATTTTTTTCACAGAGTTTTACTGCAACAGGATTGATGTCTATGCTATATACAATACATTTTTTCTTTTTTGCAATCATAACTGAAAACATACCTACTCCCGCAAACATGTTAACTATGGTCTCTCCATCTTGAACTAAATTGGCAATTCTTTCTCTTTCAGTAGATAGTCTAGGTGAAAAGAATGCATTTTTTACATCTACTGTAAATTTACAGCCAAATTCTTTGTATTCTGTTTCTGTTTTGTCTTCACCTGCTAGAATCTCTAAATTTCTAGTACGGAAATCACCTTCTACAGGTGACGCCTGATAAAAAACACTTTTCGAAATTTTTACCGCCTTTAGTAGAGTTTCACCAATAAGTTTTTTCTTTGATAATAAAGAATCAGGAATTCTAACTATGATTATGTCTCCAATTTGATCAAAAGATGATATGAGTTCTTCGCTTTCCTGTAAAGTGAGTATATTTTCTAATGACTTCTTTAACATTCGAGTCAATTTTTGTAATAGAAATTTCCAGCACTTTTTTGCTCTTTATCAAGTCTACTCTCTAATTTGTTTACGCGTGGTCTCAGACTTCTCTCATCTCTTCTAAATGACATGTCCAATGATTTTAGGAATCTATTCATTGCATCTGCCTTTGGCATTGGAGATGTAGCATGTCCAGATAATCCAGACTCTCCTTCAAAAATTATCATAGAGTCAGATACAAGATCCATTAATTGTATGTCGTGATCTATTATTATGGCTGATTTTCCAAACGAACGAACAAACCTTTGTAAGAATTTTGCAATAGTTATTCTATCTTCTACATCTAAAAATGCAGATGGTTCATCTAGCGCATAAAGATCTACTTTTTGTAATAAACACGAAGCAACTGAAACTTTTTGTAATTCTCCACCTGACAAATTAATTACTGATTTATTGTATAATTTTTTAATTTTCAAGGGATCTAGTATCTGTTCTTCTTCTTGACTTCCCTCAATAGCACCACCATTTGCCTTATCTAATAATGCAATTACTTCAACATCAATATCATTTTGAAGGTACTGTGGCTTGTATGCAATTTTTATTTTCTTGTCAATTTCTCCTGAATCGGGTTTTTCCACACCTGCAATCATTTTCATCAATGTTGTTTTTCCCAAAGCATTTGCACCCATTATGCCTAAAATTTCGCCTTTTCTTATTCTTCCAGGTTGGATGGTAACTGAAAATGTTGAGTATCTTTTTTCTAGTTTTGGATATGACATTATCTCACTTCCCTCTTGAAACACATCAGTAGATGAAGAGGATACATCAAAAGAAAATTTCTTGTCTCTAAATCGTACGTTTTCAGTTGGTAGATAACCATCAAGAAACACGTTGATTCCAATTTTTGTTGATAATACACTAGACACAATTCCATATGCTGCAGGTTCTCCATAAAGTACCTCGATGTAATCACTAAGAAAATCAAGGAGGGTTAAATCATGTTCCACCACCATTACACTTTTTCCAATTTTAGCAAGACTTTGAATTACTCTTGCCACACTTTTTCTTTGAAAAACATCGTTATACGATGATGGTTCGTCAAAAAAATAAAATTCCGTATCTTTTGATGCAACAGCCGCTATGGCTAGTCTTTGAAGCTCTCCTCCACTAAGTTCTTTAAGATTTTGCTCCATTGAGTTTTCTAATCCCAACTCTTTGATCAATTCTCTTGATATTCCACGTTCATCATACTTTTCAATCAATTCTTTTCCAGTTCCATCAAATGCTTGCGCAAGATGATGTACCTGTTGAGGTTTAATCGACGCGCGAATTTGTTTATTTTTAATTTTTTCAAAATGAGATTTTAATTCAGTTCCACCATAATGCTTTAAAATCTCATCCCATTCTGGAGGATTTTCATATCTTCCCAAATTTGGTTTTAAATTTCCAGAAAGAATGTTAACTACCGTACTTTTTCCCATTCCGTTTCTGCCTAGTAATCCTACAACTTCTCCTTTTCTTGGTGTAGGTAATTTGTATAGTCTAAATGAGTTTGCACCATATTGATGAATTTTTTCATCTCCCAACTCAGATGCTAAATTAACAATAGTTATTGCATCAAATGGACAAACTTTAACACATATGCCACACCCATTACAAATATCCTCATCTATCTGAGCTTTTTTTGATTCTTCATTAAGCGTAATACAATCTGCTCCAGATTTATTCACTGGACAATACTTTATGCACTCCAAACCACATTTTTTTGGCTGACAAAGATCTTTGTCTAATACTGCAACTCTGTGAGTCATGTTGTAATTCGATAAATCCTGGCTTTATACCTCTTGAAATATCTAAAATTCGGCGTTACCTTAATAGATAAGATTATGTCAACGTTGTTCAAGCCGGTCATAGCGTTAGGGTGCGACCCAATCCCATTCCGAACTTGGAAGTCAAACCTAATGTCGCTGTTGTGCTACTAAGATGCGAGAGCTCTTGGGAAGCAACAGTGCTGGCATTTCTATTATTATTCAATCAATCTTTTAATATGGAATTCATGATTTACATTCTGATTTCAATGACTAATTGCGCTGTTTGTGGACAACAATTTTCAGATGACATACGATTTCTAAACCACATGATGGAAAAACACGGTTTTAGGAATCCAAGCAGTGACAAACCAGATCGAAACAGTCGGGGTTACTAGGCTAATCCAAATCTTTTAGAATATCATTTAGCGTAGCTATTTCATCGCTTAGAAAATCAACTGTTGCAATTACACTTGTTTTGGCACTTTCTGTTCTGTTGTATTTCAATTCTTTTTGAATTAGTTCTCTGAGCTGTTCACGCTCCATAATGAGATCACTTAATCGCATTACTGCATTTTCGACATTCATTTTTTTCCCTCAATTTTGTGAATGTGACCATCTGGATGTAGGCATTGATTCCCGACATGCTTGTAGTGTATGTAATCATGACCCGTATGGTGCAAATCATTGCAATCGCAAACACTTTCTTTCACCATAATGAGATAATGATATTTTTGTATAATAACATGTAAACAAATTTTCAATAATGATAATTACCATAATTTGTATTTTGACTTTATATATTTTGAAGGTAATCTAGAATTAATCTTACACCAAAACCTGTAGCGCCTTTTGGATTGTAGGGCTTTTCTTTAGTTGCCACTTGTGTCCATGCGACACCTGCAATATCAAAATGGACCCAAGGTGTATCTTTGATTGCATTTCTTAAAAATGCTGCAGCAGTAATAGTACCTGCGGCTCTTCCAACTCCTGTGTTTTTCATATCTGCCACATCAGATTTTACCATGTCCATATAGTCATCATTTAATGGAAGCGGCCATACATCTTCTGTTGTTCTTTTTGATGATTCTATGATTCTCTGTGCTAATTTATCATTATTTGAAACCATTCCAGCTATGTTGGTACCTAATGCAATTATGCAAGCTCCAGTTAATGTTGCAAAATCAATAATTGCCTTTGGAGCGTATTGTTTTTCACCAAAAGATAACGCATCTGCCAAAATTAATCTACCCTCTGCATCCGTGTTAAGAATTTCTGCCGTTTTTTTGTTGTATAATTTTATGATATCTCCTGGCCTATACGATTCTCCACCTGGCATATTTTCAACTGATGGAATAATTCCAACTACATTTATTGCAAGTTTTAATTCAGATACTGCTTTCATTATTCCAATAACAGTACATCCACCGCATTTATCGAATTTCATTTCGTCCATTTTTTCACCCGGTTTTAATGAAATTCCACCTGTGTCAAAGGTCACTGCTTTGCCAACTAGTACAATCGGTTTTTCGTTATGACGACCACCATTATATTCTAAAATTATCAACTTTGGTTCATTTTTACTTCCTTGTCCTACTGCAGTAATTCCACCAAATCCTTTCTTTTTGAGTTCATTTTTTGAAATTATGTTACATTTCATTTTATTCTTTTTTGCTATGATTCTTGCAAAATTTGCCAATGTTGCAGGTGTGCATTCGTTTGGAGGCAAATTTGCAATACTCTTTGTGTATACTACTCCATCTGAAATAATATTTGCAATTTTTATTGCTTTTGAAATTTTTTCTGATTTAGAAACTAAAATTGTAAGATCTGGTGTGCTGTTTTCTTTTTTTGATTTATATTTTTCAAATTTGTAAACAGACATTTTACATCCTTCAACTATTTGTGATACTGAAAGGATGGGATCAATCACAAAACTTGGGGGGACAATTATGGAAAATTCATTCAGTTTTAATTCTCTGGCATTTTGAGCAATTTTACCTGAAACAAATCTTATAGTGTCATTGGTGAATTTTTCTCTTTTCCCTAGCCCTGCTAATAGTATTCTCTGTGCTGGAATTTTATCCAAAGTTGGAATCACGGTTATTTTGCTAAATTTTCCTTCCATATCTTTTATTGATTGTTTAATTGGGGGAGTTATCTTAAAATCCATTTTTTCTAATCCTAATATTTTGTCAGACTTCTCTAAAACAAATCCGCAAAGCATCGCTGTTTTCTTTTTGAAATGCTCAATATTTTCCACTTTTATCTTCATTATGAAAAACTACATTATGATGTGTTATTTAGATTTACTAGAGAAGCAATAATCATTTGAGAATAAATTTATCTATTGGATTAAAGGGGCTGACAATTTTGTATTATTGATGAGATTTTTCATATATTTTGATTTTTTTATAAATAGTTTATTTTCTTTGCTATTTTTAATGCCGGTAAAGTGATTCTCTTTCATCATTGTCTTTGCACTGTTGAAATTATTTCTAATACGTATTTACACAATATTTTTTAAATTTTCGTTAAAAACTAACTTGTGTCTTGTTAAATTATCTCTCTAGTAATTCAATAATTTGAAAATCTTACACACAAATAACATTTTTAATGATTGAACATGATTGGGGCATTTTTTGTCTCTAATTTTGTATCGATCAAACTAGACACTAGTAAAAGTAGATATTTATTAAATTTACAAATGTAATCAAGAAATGGGACTTAATTACTATCAAATAAAGAAAAATGTTCTACGGGCTCGTAAATTAGTGATTAAATCAACAAGCAATGCTGGTTCTGGACATCCGGGAGGATCATTTTCAATGGCAGAAATTCTAGGGTGTCTATTTTTCAAATATTTACGATATGATCCTAAACAACCTCAATGGGAAAATAGAGATCGGCTGATTTTATCCAAGGGACATGCTGCTCCTGGATTGTTTTCAAATTTGGCTGTTGCAGGTTATTTTCCAGAATCTGAACTTGAAACTTTGAGAAAATTTGGCAGTAAATTGCAGGGACATCCTGATCTAAAATGTCCTGGAGTTGAATTTTGTGGAGGTTCACTAGGAACTGGGCTATCATATTCATTAGGTATTGCGCTTGCTGCAAAAATGGATGGCAAGAATCATCACGTCTATACTATAATGGGTGACGGCGAATCCGATGAAGGACAAGTATGGGAAGCTGCAATGTGTGCAGCTAAATACAAGGCAGATAACCTCACGGTTTTTTTAGATAGGAATTTTATTCAACAGGATTCTTACACTGAAAAAATAATGCCCTTGGATGAAAAATTGGAAGGTAATGATATTTCAGAAATGTGGAATGATGCATCAAGATGGAAAACAGGTGACAAGTGGAGATCTTTTGGTTGGAATGTAATTGAAATAGAAGGCCACAAAATTGAACAAATTGATGCTGCAATTTCCAAAGCAAACTCTACAAAAGGAATCCCTTCAATAATTATTGCTAGAACAATTAAAGGAAAATCTATTGAGCATATGGAAAGCAATCCACAATGGCATGGAAAAGCACCTGATTCTGATATAGTTCCGATAATTAATTTGGAGCTAGACTCTCAATTCATGATTGCACCCTCAATTATTGCTGGCGATATGACACACTTGGAAAATGAAATAAAAAGATGTGTAAATGGAAGGGCTGATTACATTCATCTTGATGTAATGGATGGAAAGTTTGTCCCCAACAAAACTTTTGATCATAATAAAATTAAGGAATTGAGATCCTTAACCATACTTCCATTTGATTCTCATTTAATGATTGATGAACCTGTAAAACATGTCAAAGAATACGTTGAAGCAGGAAGCGACATCATTACAGTTCATGCTGAAGTATGTGATGAATCAAGCTTTGGTGAAATTCATGATTTATTAAAACACAACCAAGTGGGTGTGGGCCTTGCGATCAATCCTGATACTGAACTCCCTGTTTGGTCTTACAAATTCATACCAACCCTTGATCAACTCATTGTAATGTCTGTTGTACCTGGAAAATCAGGACAAAAATACATTGAAGAAACTCACGAAAAAATGAAAAGATTGAATGTTATTTTACATGAGCACCAATTCTCAGGATACATTGAAGCTGATGGTGGTGTAACCCTTGAAAATGCTGGCTCTTGCTTTATAGACGGTGCTAGATGCTTTGTAGGGGGCAGCGCAATAATTGGACAAAAAGATGTGCGTGGAATAATAAATGAATTTAGGGTTCACATTCTAAAAGCAAGACGAAAAATTTTACTAGATAAGGCATATCAATTGGGCGGCTCTACTCTTGTGAAAAAATGGATCGACTTGCATATTATTGGTGAAAAAAAAGAACAGATAAGAAAGATAGCTGCAGAGGAAGGCTACCTTTGAATTCAACCATCATGACTGACATGCGTTCAGAGTATTCAAAAACGCTAATTGAACTTGGAAGAGAAAATCCCTACATAGTGGTTTTAGGTGCAGATACTACTGACTCGCTTAAAATTTCTGGCTTTGGCAAGGAATTTCCAACCAGATTCTTTAATGTAGGTATTGCAGAAGCTAATCTGGTTTCTCTGTCTGCGGGTCTGGCATATTCTGGAAAAATATCTTTTGCTAGTACTTATGCAATATTTCTACCAGGACGTGCAGTAGATCAAATAAGAAATGGAATTGCATATCCTTCACCAGGAAACAAAAAAGGTCTTAATGTAAAACTGGTCGTTTCTCACGGTGGATTGACTGTCGGACCTGATGGTGGTTCTCATCAACAAATTGAGGACATTGCTATAATGAGAGTGATTCCTAATTTTCGTGTGTTTATCCCTGCTGATACTTTTGCAGTTGCAAAATTAACTAGATTGATGGCAAGTGAGTATGGTCCATTTTACATGAGAATGGCAAGATCAAGTACTTCTGTTGTCTATTCTGAATCACAAGATTTCCAAACTGGTAAAGGAATTACAATTCGCGACGGTTCTGATTGCACTCTAGCTGCTTGTGGCATAACTGTCAAAATGGCACTTGAAGCTGCTGAATCATTACAACAGGAAGGAATTTCTTGTAGAGTGTTAGACATGTTTTGTGTAAAACCAATTGACTCTGAACTTTTGGAAAAAGCCGCAAGGGAAACTGGCTGTATAGTTACTTGTGAGGAGCACAATATTTTAGGTGGAATGGGTTCAGCAGTTGCAGAATCTGTTTCAGAAACATATCCTGTACCAATAAAGCGAATAGGTGTTCAAGACATGTTTGGTGAATCTGCTAGAGACAACGAAGTTCCACTGCTTTTAGAAAAACATGGGATAACATCTTTTAATATGGCAAAACAAGTCAGAGAAATAAGGAATAAAAAACTATGAAAATTTTTCTTGATACTGCAAATCTAGAATCAATTAGAAAATTCAACGACATGGGTTTGCTTGACGGAATTACTACAAATCCCTCTCTTTTGTCAAAAGAGGGCGGTAATCCAAAAAATGCCATGGAAGAAATTTGCAAAATTATCAAAGGCGATGTCAGCCTGGAAGTTCTAAGTACTAAATATTCTGGAATGATTGAAGAAGGCAAACGCCTACGCCAGTATGGAAAAAATGTCGTTGTTAAAGTTCCAATGACTCCTGATGGTTTGAAAGCATGCAAGTCACTTTCATCTGAAGGAATCCCTGTCAATGTTACGTTGGTTTTTTCTGCCAATCAGGCACTACTTGCAGCAAAATCAGGTGCAAAATACGTCAGTCCATTTATTGGCAGATTGGATGATATCGGTCAAGATGGAATGCATTTGATTAAAGAAATAAAGCAAATATTTTCAAACTATGATTTTAAAACACAGATTCTTGTTGCAAGCATTCGTCATCCAATGCATGTTATTGATGCGGCAAAAATTGGAGCAGACGTTGTAACTTTACCTCCTGCTGTTTTAGACAAAATGTTACAACACCCTCTGACTGATATTGGTCTGGAAAATTTTCTAGCTGATTGGGAAAAACTAAAGGCAGGAAATCCTGATGTAAAAATTTAAAATTTTCTAAATAATATCTTAGAAACTAGGTATGAAATATATTATAAAATGTGCCAACTTGCCTTCCTTTCAATCAGACTTGATTTTTTTCTACGAGAAAATCACTCTTTAGTATTTCAAGCTTACTAGAAAGTTATCACCAAGCTTCAAGTACTAATTTTGAAATTCTTCACTAGTGAACCAACTGAATGGAATTTTACTTGGACTAGTATTGATTTCTGGTACTGTTTTTATGCCTGCACAGTCTTTTGCCCAAGTTGATGGTTCTGATGGTCCGTTTTCATCTTTTTTTGAATTGTTAAAATATCTTTTCTCATCTGGAAATGTAACAGTAGTTACAGATTCTGATTCAATTTTAGACTTTAACAAAGCAACTATAATTCTTACCAGCAGTACCACCACTACTGATTCTGAAGGGGAATCTATAGTCTCTATTGGCAATGTCTCTTTAACTGAAGGAGATTCTGGAACCAACAACTTTGTATTTACAGTAACAAGATCAGGTAATATAGCCGGTGCATCATCTGTCAACTTTGCCACAATAGATGGAACTGCAAAAATTTCTGATTCTGATTATACATCAAACTCTGGTACACTAGGCTTTGCATCTAGTGAAACCACAAAGACTGTAACTGTACTAGTAAATGGTGATACTACAGTAGAACCCGATGAGACATTTAATGTGAATTTATCTACATGTATTTCCTGCATCATTATTGACAATCAGGGATTAGGTACCATAATCGATGATGATTCATTATTACCAAGAATTACAATTAATAATGCCACACTAGCAGAAGGAGATTCTGGAACCAGGAACTTTGTATTTGCAGTTACCAGGTCTAGTAATTTAGGTGCGATATCTGTAAGTTATTCTACAGCAGACAACACTGCCACAGCGCCAACTGATTACACTGCTTTATCCACAACAACATTGAATTTTGGGGATGGTGGACCTTTGAGTCAGACCATTACTGTATATGTAAAAGGTGATACCACAATAGAGTCTAACGAAACATTCTTTGTCAACTTGACTGGTTGCGTTGAATGCTACATTGCTGACAGTCAGGGATTAGGTACCATAACAAATGATGACTCTGCAAACGATGGTTCTGGTGATGACTCTGACGACAATGATTCCAGCAAAGAAACCATATGTCATGTACCTCCAGGTAATCCAAACAAATCTCACACCATTACCGTGGGTGCCTCTGCTGTTTCATCTCATCTGGCTCATGGCGACTCTCTAGGAAAATGTGACAAACACGATGACTCTGATGACTCTGATGACTCTGATGACTCTGATGACTCTGATGGATCAGGTGATAACAATAATCACTCAATACCTGATTTTGGTAAATCTATAATGATTACTAGCTCAAACACTGCCGTAGTCCAGTTACACAGCAAGATATTGAGTATACAATCAAACCAATCAATTAACATGGAAGATCTTAAAGATGATGTTTCATCTATAGCTGACCTGCCTCAACTTTTGATAGATTCCAATAAAGAAGACAAAAAAGAATTCAAAAATCTATTCAACTATTACAAAAAACTGGTAAAATATCTAGTCAAAGATGAAGACAAGGAAATAAAGAATACAATCAAGAATCTCTTAGACCAGGTTAAAGATGCATTAAAGAATCTAGATAACAAAGACAAAAAATCTAAAGATAGCAAAAAAGAAAACAACGGACACCAAAAGGAAAATGAAGGACACAAAAATAAAGGCAAAGACAAACATAAAGACGACTAGAATTTAAAATTTTTAATATTTCTCACAAATTAAAATAATTTTTCTATAATTTAGACAATTCATCTTCTAGTGATTTTTTTGTAGAAAATTTCAATTCTTTTTCTGCCAAGGTTACATCTGCAACGCTATTTTTTATATCACCTTTTTTTTGTTCTTTGTAAATCACTTTAAATTTTTCACCAGATGATAGTATCTCAGACAGTTTATTTATTGAAACTGATCTTCCACTTGCAATGTTGTATGTTTTTACCCCCTTTGATAAAATGGCACAATCAAATGCTTGCACTATATCATAAATTGAAACAAAGTCTCTTGTTTGCTCCCCATCACCATAAATTACTAGCGGTTTGCTTTGTGCAATATTTTTTAAAAATACAGAAATTACTCCAGAGTACAAATCATTTTGTCCCACACCATACACATTAAACATTCTCAAAATTATTGCATCAAATCCAAATTCTTTTGCATAGTTTTTAATTTCATTTTCTGCTGATAATTTGCTTGCACCATACGGCGACAACGGCTCTGTCCTTGACTCTTCTGTAATTGCCAAGTCTTTACAATTTCCATACACTGCCGCAGATGAAGCAAAGATTATTTTTTTTATTTTATTTTGTGCACAGCACTTTAGTACATTGATTGTACCATTGACATTAACGCTAGTAGTAATTTCTGGATGAATAACTGATTCACTTACATCTGATTTTGCAGCCAAGTGAATTACTATGTCAAAATTTTTACTAGATTCTAATAATAATTTAAAATCTAAAATATCTCCCTTGACAAATTCAGCCCCTTTGCTAATTAATGGAATGATTTTCTCTCTAGTACTATTTGACAAATCATCATAAATTGTAATCTCGTTGTCTTTCAAAAGATGCTCTACTAGATATCTTCCAATAAAGCCAGCACCGCCCGTAACTAGAATCTTCAATGAATCTTTATTTTATTTGGCAATTATCAATGCTTTTGCTAAAGATCACTAGTATCAAAGCGTGGCAAACCTTTAAAATAATTACACATTAAATTAAAAAGAATATGAAATTTCCCTGAATTGATCTAAAAACAACATCTAGATTGTAATTATTACATTATACGATCAATAAATTATACAAAGAATCAATCAGGCATGAAATTAATTCAATAATATGTCAATTTGTGGACAATTCGTCCATTAACCTTATATAGAAATTTTATAGAAAAAAGTCAATAACATGAATAACGAAATAAATCGAAAAATAACTAGTCTTACATTAATGACAATTATGTTAGCTGGTGGTATGTTAACTGCTGTCCCATCTATGATGCCAGTAGCACATGCAGCCAACGCTAACTTATTTGTCTCCGCAGAAAACTCACAGTTTGATAACTACATGTCAGGACCTCAAGTAATTGAGATCGTTGTAATTGACGCAAACATTAATGATACAGACGAGGCAAAAGGTGAACCAGACGTTACAGTAAACGGCAAGGACATTAGAATGGTCCAAGCAGTAGACGGTAACTGGTATGGTTACTTTGCAGATATACAAATGGCACAAGAAGCAGATTCTACATCAGGCGCTCCTGGTGTAGGATTGGACTTTGGTACGTTTTGTGATAATGACTCACTAGGCCTTCAAGACGGCCCTGGATTCATATTCAGTGCACCACAGTCTGTTGGTCTTGCAGTACCTGGTGATGTAACCGGCGGTGTACAAGGAACTACTCCAATAGAAGGTAGCACAACTTGTTCAGCTGTCGTAGCAGACACTCCAGGAACACCAAACATTAACGTAGTCAGAGAATTCAAAGTGATTAACACAGTCGCACCAGCTACAAACGTTGGTCAGATTAACGTTAGTCCTTTTGCATGGCCATTTATTCAACTCTATGATCTAAACCCAACAGGTAACGTTGTAGTACAGTACAACAAAGGTGGTGGTGTTCAAACAACAACACTTACTTTTGATACTGTAGATCAATTTGCCAAATCAAGTTTAGACAGAGCTACATATCCACAAGGCACACAAGTTCAAGCCACAATCACTGATTTGTGGTTGAACATTGACCCAACCGACGAAGACTCTTGGACATTTGGTACAGTAGGTACATTATCTACAAACTACCAAGTATTTGATGAGAACGGCGGTAACCCTGGTGATATTGCAGCCAACATTGGAGCAATAACTGCAGCCAACCTCTCAACCTTAATGTGTGAAGATAATTGTGTACTTAGATTGAACCCAGATGTACAGAACAAAGGATTCGTGGTTACCTTACAAGATAACCAAGATTCTGCCATTGATACAGCTGGAAGTAATCAAGACCCAACCACATGGACAACACAAGGTACTCCTATTGGAGTAGCAGGTGATGGATCCTTGGGAGGATTTGTACCAATTACACTCACAGAACAGGGTCCAAACTCTGGAATATTTGGTACATATGATGAATCAGATACTTCAGTAGTAAAAATCACAAATGGTGCACTGAGGGGAACTTCAGCATCATTGGATTACAATGAGACCCCAGTTACAATTCTTGTAGGTTTCAGCTTCGCAACAGTTGATATAAAACCAATCGACGCAGAGTGGACTTCTGGTGAAGAAATCCCACTTTCTCTAGTTGATGGCGATGCCAACAAAAACAGCAGAGCCGATGAAGACTTGGATCTAAACAATCCAGAAATTGCTATAATTCCAGCCTTACGAACAGGTACACCAAACACACTAGCTGGTCCAACGGCATCACCATTAGATGATGCTACTGCTACCTTAGATAGTGGTGCTGCTACTGTCACTGTACAAAAATTCAGTGATAGAGCATTACTTACAGTTGGTCCTTCAGGAATAGGAACCATCGTAGATGATGATGATCTCTTTGTATCATTTGGAACTATGGCAGACGTCTTCAAATCAACACCAATCAATAAAGCTACATTCCACGGATTCGTACTATTCAACTACGACGTTAGATCACTGAAAAACAGTGGCAACGCTGAGGGTATTACCACAGTTGATATTACGTTACCTGGTGTACCAACATTTACAGGTAGACCTCTACAAGGATTGCTACTAATTCCATCAGGATTTACTGGCACAACTCCAACAGGTTTCGGTGCAAATGCTCCAGGTACACTACTTACAGCCAATTTCAACATAAACATTGGCGCAGGTGACACAATAGCTCCTGGTACCGTATTACCAATAGTTGCTGATGTCCTTGGATTTGGCTTTACAAACGATGGTAGAGAAAACAATGAAAGATTTGCTAACCAAATAATCAGATTAGAGCTAGAAGAGACTGGTGATAACACTAGTACCTTTGATGGTACATTAGAGTACACCATGATCAATCAGCTCAACATACTTGATCCTATAACATACACTGGCCTAACCACAATTTCTGATGAAGCAAGCTTCGTCGTAATTGAAGACTTGGATGATGAAGAATCACCAAGAGTCACATATAATGACCTAGGCGCAGATGGTACTGTAGTTCAAGTATCTGATCAAGAAGCAGCCCCAGCTCATTCTGGTATTGTATCATTAAGCGCAGAAACCTTCAAAAACGCTGACACAGTTACAATTACACTTGAAGACTTAGATCTTAACGTAGACACTGATCTTGTCGATATCTATACAGTAGTCACATTACCTGCTGATGCCAACCGTGATGTAGTTGGAGCTGCAGCCGATGCAAACGGAGATCTAACAGATCTAACCGGTCTTGTAAACGACGGCACCTCAATTCCATTAACTACTGGTGATCAATTAGGTAGATTACTAGATGTCACATTTGATGATTTACTATGGACGACCCCAGTACCAACAAGTACTTGCCTAGCCCCGCTAGCAGCAATTGTTGGAACTGATACTGGATTAGGCGGAACTGGATTCTCTTTAATTGAGACCAACAAAGCCTCCGGTGTCTTTACTGGCGACTTCGCAGTACCACTCTCATGGTGCAGACCAGGTGCAACAGCTCCTGAATCTGTAACCGGTCTCGATATTGAAGTCAACTATGTTGACTTTAGAGATGCAGCTGGTGAAATCATTGAAGTAGGTGATGGCGCAGGAATTCGCGCCAATACTGGTTCAGTAAGTCTAGATAGAACTGTCTATCCGGTACCATTTGGTATCCCATCAGACTTTACTATCGCTACTAGTGAAACTACTCCAAAAGAACGTTCAGTATTCCCAATCCACCAAAGTGGAATGGATGATACTGCAGGTTTGCAATCAGGAGAGTTCCTTGGCAGTGGAGATCTAATTGTTCACGTAAGAGTTAACGATCCAGATTTCGATATATCCGCAAGCGGTGAAGATAAAATTAATTCAGCAATAGCAGGTTCAGCAACCGTAGGTCCAGTAAAGATCTCTGTAATAAGAGGTTCTAGTACTGTAATCTTAGGCTTTGCTGGTGGTCCACTAGAAATCCCAGGTCCAATCAATGTAGGTACTACATTGCTTGGAGATGGCAAGATTGGAATTGGCGAGTTGGAAATAATCAGTACATCTGGTGTATTCCCATCTGGTCCAGTTACTATCACACAAACTGGTGCAACCACTCCTGGAGCTGGAGTATTTACTGATAGCTTAGGTACACTCCAAGTCAGTGAAATCAGTGTAAACACTGCATTTACTGGCATGAGTCCTGGCACAGTTACTATCGCACAAGCTGGTGCAACTTCTGCAACAGCAACTTGGGCAGATCTAAATGTAGATGGCAACATTGATACTGGTGAATTAACCATTATCACTGCTGGCGCTACATTTACGCCCAATACTCCTACAGGTTTACCAACAATCACTGTCACTGATGGCGTAACTGCATTAACTGCAAGTCTGTTCTATACAGATGCAATTGGTGTTGTTGACCCAGCAGTAGTTGATAATCTAGGCGAATTAGTCCTCACAACTCCTCCAACAGGTGCCGGTTTTACTAGTGGTACAGTAACCATTACGCCAACTGTCGCATGTGCTGGATGCTTTGCTACAGGAACTTTCATTGATGGCCCAGTTGCAAGACAATTTGGCCCAATGGATGAAATTGCCCCAGATGCAGGTATATTCGAAGCTGATGTTATAGTTAGATACACTGATGGTCCAGCCGATGTGTTGTGCCCAGTTACAGCCGACTTTGCTCCAATTACTGGAGCAGGTGACGTTACTCTAAATCCAGTAACTGACAGATTCACCAAAGCTACAACAAGTGGAGCTTACTGTATCTTACAAGGAGATATTCTCCAAGTAGAATACACTGATCCAATTGATGCATCAGGTGATCCAAACACTGTAACTGATTCCGCAGCATTTGACTTGAGAAACGGTGTATTGCAATCCGACAAATCCGTATACATTATTGGATCCGACATGATCTTAACCCTCATTGAACCAGATTTCGATCTGGACAATGATCAGGCAGAGACTTATGACTTGGACTTGATTGAATGGGACTCTGATGCCGCTACTGTCTCCATGGGAGACTTTGGTGGTGAAGGAGCCGCATTTGACCCAGAACCATTTAACTTTAGAGAAACAGGTGATAGCACTGGTATATTCCAGATTGTCATCGAGATTCCTCAAGAATTAGATGGTGACAGATTAGAGAGAGGCGAAGAAGCCCAACTCGAATATTCTGATTGGGGTCCATCCGGATCTGACTTTGTAGGAGATGAAGACGAAGACGTCAACTTGACAATCTTTACTTCAAACTTCGGAGCAACTGTAGAGCTTGACCAAAAAGTTTACACTTGGACTGATAAAGTATACATTACTATTGTCGCACCAGATCACAACTTTGACAGTAACTTAATTGACGAGGTCGGAAACACTGACGTAGACCCAATAAAGGTCTCCACCAGAAGTGACGATATCGACAATTACAAACTAGTCGAAACTGGTACTGACACAGGCATCTTTACTGGTGAGGTAATTCTTACCGGATTTACACATAATGCCGACGGCGATCCAACAACTGGAGACGCAACTGGTAATGATGTAATTTCAATTCCATCCACTGGTAGTGGTCCAACTGATGGATTATTATCAGCAGATGACGATGACGGTATTACTGTCTCCTTTGAATTCTCAGAGGACGAGACAATAGTCGGTTCAGCACTCATCAGATGGAATATCGGTGAAACCCAGTGGCTTGAAGCAAGCTATCCAGCAAGCGGAACAGGTGTTGTAAGAGTAATTGACCCAGACATGAACTTTGATCCAGAAGCAGTCGACAACTTTACCGTCGATGTGTGGTCTGACTCCGACGCCGGAGGTATTGATCTAACTGTAACTGAGACTAATGAGGCAACCGGAATATTCGAAGGCACAGTGTTCTTCACTGTTGTTGACGAATCATCTGGTCACAGACTCAGAGTCGCAGAAGGTGACACTGTCACAGCAGAATATGCAGACAATACACTACCTAACCCATATACAACAGCAGATGAACTCGATATCTCTGCCACTGCACTCATCGGTACTATTGTGCCACCTCTAGAACGAGCACCAATCAGTGCTTGTAGAGTTGTTGATGCGTTTGCAAACACTTTAACTAGTGTCTCTGTAGACCAACAAGCACAAATTACTTGTGATATTGCAAATGGCCAAGATAGAGATCAAGCATTTGCCTATTTGATACAGGTTCAGGATGGCGACGGTGTTACAGTATCACTCGCATGGATTACAGGTACATTAACTCCAGGTCAATCATTTAGCCCTGCATTATCATGGATTCCAGCCGAAGCTGGCGCTTATGTCGCTACAGCCTTCGTATGGGAATCAGTAGATAATCCAACGGCTCTATCACCAACTGTCGAAACAGCGATAACTGTAAAGTAAGATAACAACTAGTTCACATTTCCCTTTTTTTATTTTTTTTGAATAACTCTTAACGTCAGTTGTAGATAATTCCAGAAGCAATATCTAGGTGATAATATTTTATTATTTTAAATTGAAATTGAAAATTATATTGTTTATCGTTTTACTTGCGATTATTCCAGTAGATAACGCATTTTCTGAACTGGAACTAGACACATACAATCAAGTCTACACTGCAGGACAGCCTCTTTTGGTATATGGAAAAGGTTTGCCTGATGAAACTTTGATTATTCGGGTATTTGCCCCAGATGATACAATTGCAAAGTTTGATCAAATTACAATTGGTAGTGAAGGTATATTTAATCACGTACTGTTGACGTGGCCTGAACCTTCACCCAGTTTCCCATTTGGCACATATACTATCGAAGTAATTAGCACTCTACAAAGTGGTCTCTCTCAAAAGATAGATGTGAAATTTGCATCAACTGCAGAACTAACAAAGATACCTGTGGAACGAAATCTAACCACACTGGTATTTGCCCCTGAAACTGCTGCAATAAATACTCTATTTAGGGTATTTGTACAGACTACAAGTGATGGTCTTTTAATTGGAAACGATCCAAAGGAACTGCTTGCAACAACTCACATCCATCTTCCTTCAGGAAAAGTAGAAACAATATCCAATGATTTTTCAACACTTCACCAAGGATTATACTTTGTAGATTATACTCCGCATGAGGAGGGAACCTTTGTGTTTCATGTTGTGGCATTTAATGAAGGAATAATATCTCAAGGCTCCGCTGCAACTAATGTCCTTAGTCAGAATTTGGGGGGAATTTCAAATCAATTAATCAAACTAAATTCAGTTTTAAATGAAACATCAGATAAATTGACCACTCTAAAATCAGAGATTTCAGGATTCGGGTCTACTTTAGAAAGCGGTAGCACTAATATCGACACCAGTGTTACTTCAATTTCAAACTCTGTAAAAAACATGGAAGAAGCAACATTGCAACTAAATTCATTATTATTCCCAATTGTTGCATCAATTGGAATAATTGTGGCACTACAAATTACAATACTTGCCCGAAGAAGATAATTATAATAATCTAGTAATAACGAAATTAGTTATAATCCACAAATTAATTCTCTTTTCTAGTATTCTTTTTGTTTTAGGAATGTTTGCAAATTCTTATGCAAATGTGGATGGCGATTTAAATCGTGAGAATAACTCTTTTCACAAAAATTCTGATACTCTATTTGATTCCGATATTATGGAAATAAATTCAGATTCTCTTCAACCAAATAACTTTAAAAGATATATAATTTTTGGAACACGCTCTGATGATTCAAATATTTTAAAAAAAAATTCATTATATGGAATTCAATTTAGCGGTGGATTTTTTTATGTTGCGGTACTTTCAGAAAACTCTATTTCAAATCTTATTTCCCAAGGCTATTATGTGATGGAAGATTTTAAATTAGATTTTCACTCTGACACTTTTGAAATTAAAGATGCTTCTAGGATTGGCAATATCACTGGCTCTACGCTGGCAGAAACAAAATACAAGGTCACTGGAAAAGGTATCAAAATTGCCATAGTTGATACCGGCGTAGACTTTTCAAATCTTGACATTCAAAGTTCTCTGGCACGAGATGAAAAAAATCACCCAATAATGCTTGATCCTGATGGTCAGGGAATTATATTGACAAACTCTACATTTTTCGCATTTATAGACAAGGATGGAATTATACGAAATTATACAAAGCCGATTCCAGATGGAATGACATCACAGGTCTACAGAACAAAGGACGGAGTTTTTCTTGACATATCTCAGGGAGGAAATGGAACACAAATTTCAGTTTATAATTCATTTTTTCCGCAAATAGGAATCGCTCCAACTTTTAATGGCACACTTGATAAAGATATCAAAATTGGACAAGACAGTAGAAATTACATCAAATCAAAAAGTGGAATCTATCATCTTGGTGCAATGTATCAGGGTGGTTTGGAAGGACCACTTGCAAGAATTCAGGTTGTACCTGTACTTGTAGTGGACTCTAATGTTGCCGGAATTTATGATACTGTAATTCCTGACATGAGTACTTCTTGGGAAGATTATACAAGATATGAACTAGAATCAGGCCAGAAACCAAAATATGACTTTGACTTTACTGATGAAAAACCAATTGTTTTGGGGAGTGGAAAAGAGTATCTGGTTTATGATTCTAATAATGACGGTAAAGCAGATTACAGTGCAGGTACAATAGGTGCTCAAGTGCTAGATGTTTACGGTGTAATTCAAAACAAAACTTCAGATGTTGACAAAAAACTTCATGCAATTAATGGAACATTACTGCCAGCACTTGATCCGAAAGGAAATTTTTTTGGAGTGATGACTGATTTTATGGGACACGGAACTTCAAGTGCTTCATCCATTACATCAAAGGGGGAGCAAACATATGATATCTACAACAATACTGGAAAATTTACAATAAAGGGAATTGCACCTGGAGCAAAAATTGTCCCAATAAAGGCACTGTGGTTTGGTGATACGGTTTATGCTTGGTTGTGGTCAGCTGGGTTTGAAAATCAAGAACACAGTTGGAATTTCACAGGTAGTCCAAGAGTTGATATCATTTCAAACAGTTGGGGGATTTCCAATTTCCCATCTATTCAAGCTGCACCTGGATTGGACGTTGAATCAATAATACTTGGGTTACTTGCAACGCCGCATTCACTTGATGATAATTACCCTGGCGTGACAATTGTCTCTAGTGCAGGTAATTCCGGACATGGATATGGAACGATTGGTTTTCCTAATGCCTCTCCATATGGAATTACAGTTGGCGCTACTACAAACAATGTTTTTGTCGGTTATGGTCCATTTAAGGATCAACCGCGATTTGGTAATTCCACTTTACCAATCAATGAAGTAGTAGATTTTTCAAGCAGGGGTCCTGGGATTATTGGGGATCCAAAACCTGATTTGATGAGTATTGGCGCACACGGTTTTACTCCATCAAGTGTTCTTAAAATCGAAAAGAATTCAAAAAAGGAATCTTTTTCATTATTTGGGGGAACCAGCATGGCAGCTCCTCTAGTTTCTGGCAGCGCTGCAATACTGATGGAAGGATTAAACAAACAATCAAAAGAGTATGATCCATTTACTATCAAAAACATTTTGATGTCAACTGCAAAAGATCTTCAAAATGATCCACTCACACAAGGATCTGGACTTGTAGATGTCAATAAGGCACTAGGTTTTGTAAACGGCGAAGAAGGAATATTTCTAGTTTATAATGACGCATCATACAAAAACATAAAAAAAATTCTAAATCCTGCACTTGAATTAATAAATTCTACTTCTATAGGATTTGGCAAATTTGAGTTCCCATCAAAAATCATGCCGATGACAAGTTGGTTTGCAGGACAATTACTTCCCGGAGAACACAGTGCGACAACTTTTACAATCGAAAACCCGACAAATAAAACAATTCAAATATCTATCAAACCTACAATGATATCTCTAATTAAAAAAACTCAATTTGATGGTACAACAATAGTGCGTCAGCAAGATTCACTGTTAAATAAATCAGATGCGTTTATTCCAAATTATATTGAATTGTCTGACATTAAAGAGCACAAAGAACTAGGGGATTTTTTTGATGAAAATCCAATACCTGATAAATCTTCTCTACTAATCTTGAATCTAAATTTCCCCTTTGATAATTTTATGAACGAAACTGACAAGGTATATGCAAATGATATCAAAATTTCTTCACTATATCTTTATGATTGGATTGATAAAAATAACGACACTGACATCACTTCTAATGAATTATCTATGCTTAACCGAGCTGGATCATGGGGTACTGTTCAGGAACTTCGAATTAGCGAACCAAATGAGAAATTCACCGGCATTCCAATTGTAGGTGTGTATCCAACTCCAACTAGACAGTCTTTCTATCTAGGTGATACAAAACAAAATTCTACCTCAATGAAGTATACATTGTCTGCAAGCTATTATGCCAAAGACAAGTGGTCAGTTATTTGGCCCCAATCAGAAACAATTTCTGTGCCAGCAAATGGTACTGCTCAAACTGACATATCTCTTGTTGTACCAAACGATCTGCAAACTGGTGTTTATCAAGGATTCATAACATTTGAAGGTGAAAAACATACTGTCAACTCGCCTGTAACTTTTGTTGTAAAGCAAAAAGTTGATCAAAAAGATTCGTTGGTGTTAATTCAAGGAAGACAAAGTGATGACGTGCTTTTTGGTAATGGTTTTGTAAAAGGCGCATTTGATATGTCAAATAGATACATGGCAGGTGATTGGAGACAATATTATTTTGATATTAAAGATGAATCGATAAATTCTGCAGCAATTGAATTATCCTGGAAAAATAGTGATACAAATTTAGCAGTATTTGTTATGGATCCCAAAGGAAGGATAATTCAAACTAATATGCCATCTGGAGTATTTGGTCATTTTCTTGGCTGGCCTTCACTTGATTGGCTAGGCAGTTCTGTTTTCAGCCAGGGCGGTGGCTTTTTCCCTGTGAAAAATAAAGATGATACATCCACTATACTTTACGTCCCAATTAATCAAACAGGAACTTATTCACTTTTAGCTCATTCTACATTGTTTGGTGGCAATTCAACTACTGAATCAGTCACACTTGCAGCTAAATTTTCCAACATTTCCTCAGAAATTCAATTAATCCAAAACAAAACAAATCCAAAAGTAAATCTCTCATCTGTGGAAAATATTACTGCGATTCCCCCTGTACTTTCTGATGAGACTATTTACAATGATTCTACAACTATAATTCAAAATATACAATCTGAAAATGACTCATTTTTTAACATTGGTCTTAGTATTGGCATTGGAGTTGGAATTGCGATCGGAATTGTTTTATTTTTAATTTTTAGACAAAAACCTAATAAATAATTGAACAAGGTTTATAAGCAATTTGGCGAGTACGTGAGCTTGAATGTCAGCGCAGGGGACAAAAAAGTCTGGCGGATTATCTAGGAGAGATTTTCTTAAATTAATGGGAGCTGCTGGTACTGGTTTAGCATTTGCTCCATTTGTTCCGTTTGGAAATTTTATGCCCAATCCCTCACTGGCTAATCTTGAAAAAGCTAAAGTTATTTTGCCTGATGGTTCTCAAGCCAGCGTAAAAACATTTCCGGCAAATAGCGCTGAAGTCATTACCTATCCAAGTACTGGTGATCCTGCACTTGATACAGAATCATTTCGAAAATGGCAATTCATTAGATTACCTGAAGAACTAGGCGGTGCAAAAAACGATGTTTCATCTTTTAGGGCATATAGTATGATCTGTCTACATCTTTGGTGTTTATGGAAATATTGGCCTGAACCAGGTAGAATGAGAGGCGAATGTCCATGTCATGGAAGTATGTATGATCCAACAACTGGAACTGCATTTGTTGGACCTGCATCAGTACAAGCTGCGCCTTCAAACACATTACCGCAACTAAATTTTGAACTTGATACAGATGGTTTTTTATGGGTTTCACCCCCGACTTGGGGTGTGAATGACAATGGGGTAATAGGATATGGCCGTTTCGTTACATAGAAGAACTGGCGCAGTTGCCTTTTTTTATTGGTTATGGGATGGACTAGATAGAACAATCTTTACTGCAATCAAATTTTCATTTCCTGCAAGATTTGTTAGCCCATTTGGATTTTTGGGAATGCTTACTTTTGTTACATTTGTAATACTTGGAATTTCTGGAGCATTACTAATGTTTTATTATCAACCAATGTTAGACCGGGCATGGGACAGTGTTCAATTCATCAATGATAAAGTTCCATTTGGTTTTCACATTAGAAATATTCACTATCATGCTTCCAATGCGATGGTATTGTTGGCAATTTTACACATGTACTATCAATACTTTAGTGGGAGATACAAAATTAGAAATGAAATTTTATGGGCTACCGGAGTTATACTTGGAACAGTTACAATCCTAGAAGCATTTACTGGTTATGATATTATATTTAGTGAAAGAGCAGAACTTGCAATCAGCATAGCTGCGTCTCTTACCACTTCAATTCCTGTAGTTGGACCTACTATACGCGAGTCGATGTTTGGTAGTGGTTTCTCTGACTTTGTTTTAAGATTTTATGCACAACATGTATTTCTTTTACCTTTAGTGATGCTTGGCTTAATGGCAGTTCACTTTCCACGATTTCTAGTGTTTGATGTACCTATGGTAATGGCAATTGGAGGAGCCATTTTGATCACAGGGGGAGTATTTCCAGTTGACATGGGATTCAAGTTTGTACCTACACAGCCGCCGGGTGTTACTGTACCTGAATGGTATCTGACAGGACTATATGCATTTTTGAGAACACAATATGACAAATTTGTAACCGGCGTACTCTGGCCTGGACTATTCATTGCTTCATTCTTACTAATTCCATTCATTGACAGATACAAGAAATTCTCCTGGAAAGATCGTCCAATAATCACCGCATTTGGAATTACAGGAATTGCTCAGATTATGGTTACAACATACTGGGGCTTTTACATTCCATCTGATAGCAGTATTCCTCTTGTAGAGCGTCTAGTAGTTGATCCTATATTCCTCTACATCGTGATGATATTACTAGTTCCACTAGGATTTGGATTCTCATACATGATGATCAAACTTGCAAAAGAATCTGAAAGAAAAGCTAAACTTGCCAAAGAAAAAGGTCCAAAGAAAGTAGCCTCAATTAATCTCTCACAAAAATGGATTAATTGGCTAATTGTGGCCCTCTTGGCATTTCAAGTATTCCTAAACATTGCAGCTTACAATGCAGCTTTGAGTGGAATGAAAAATATTTCTCTATTCTTTATAGGAATTATTTTGATAGTGTTTGCTGGCTTTTTCCATATTTACCGATATGGATTGAATCAGGCAAAGAACGCACCTCCACCACCACCTATACCAATACCAGAAGAACAACCAAAGGGATTGGCAGAGCCACTAGTTCCAAATACTAGTGAGATCTCTGCAGGTCATTCCTCAAAGGATGGCAAGAATGAATCAAAGGAGATTCCTCAAATTTCTACGCCAAAGATTCAGGCAGATTTAGGAATTGATGATAATAGGAATTATGACCTTGGTTCATCAGATCTAAAAAAACCATGATCTCTTTAAAATTCTAAAAAAGCTTTATAAGAACTTGTTAGACCTAAAAAAATCGTTGAGTGCATCAACGACAAGTCACGCATATGGGGTAGGAGTAATGGCAATTATCATCGGCTCTTCAATAGGAGTTGTTTATTACACATCATTTTATCTCCCGGAATCTTTGGCAAAGCCAAGTATTGCTGAAGAAATCCTAGTGCCTGAAGGGAATTTAATAATCGATATTGTAGACGGTGCCGTTACAGAAGGCAATAAAAATTATGTTCCAAATGCTGCTATTGCTACATTATCAAAAGATAATCATGTGATTTGGAAAAATCTTGATGCTGTGGCACACACAGTGACACCGGATGAAGAATTTGAAGATTCTTACAGCGGTGATTTTGGTTCACCTGGAGTTATTTTACCTGGTGAGAATTTCGAATTTATCTTCACTGAACCCGCCGAAATAAAGTATCACTGTACACCGCACCCTTGGATGACTGGAAGCATCACAGTTGAAAAAAATAAATTCTAGATCGAATATCTTGCAAAAATTATTTGACTTTCAATTTCCTTATGTTGTTCAATAATTGATGCTCGAAATTTTATCTCATGAACTTGCTTTGGTTCAAACTTTATTGTCGCAGTAAACTCTGCTCTGTTTTCAGGCATCACATCTTTGTTAATGAACAATCTTGAAACATTTTGAGATATTTTTTTTCCATTGTATGATTTGTAGGTGATATGTTCATTAGAATCTAAAATCTGGGTGTTAATTACGACGCCATCATATTTTCCTGGATATGATACAATGATGGTTCCTCGAATTTCAGAATCGGGATGAATTTCTTTTGGCTCTAGGTTAAACTCTATGTCTTTCACATAAACAACAACATTGAGTAGGAATAAATAATTTTATTAAAACGGGCCGGAAGGGCTTCGATCCCTTGACCACTGGATTAGAAGTCCAGCACTCTATCCAAGCTGAGCTACCAGCCCAAGAGTCTGAAAATTAATTGTCATTTTAAGGGTTTAGTCGAACATACTGAATGGTTAAATTCTAGTGTATGATCCACAAGATTCCAACATTAAAAATAAAATATCAACGAAATAACTTTCTACACAAAATATCAAAATATTATGTTGATAGTTACGATACAATATTTGTCGAAGAGATAAAAATCCAAAACATGGTAAAGAACCACCATCTGGCTAAATCAATATATGACTCTTCTTGGAATTCGTTTTTCCAAAAACTAGAATACAAAGCTGCAAACGCTGGTATTCTATTTGCAAAAGTAGCACCACATGGAACCGGCCAAAGTTGTTCTAACTGTGGTAGAATGGTGAAAAAGACTTTCGGCAATTAGAACACACTGTTGTCCACACCGCAGTCTTGTTATTGATAGAGACTACAACGCATCTCTGAATATCAAACAGAGAGGGACGGACAGTCTACCTACGGGATGTAGGAAAGTTACGCCTTTGGAGAGAACACCTCTAACTGTAGCATGTATTGATCTATGGTCATGTGATCTCATTGAACAAGGAAACTGACGACTTTAATCGTGAGTAATTCACGGGTTTACAACCATTTTTTCTGATAGTTCTCTCTTTCCATTTTAAATAAAAATTGTTGTGCATATCCTGCATAAGGTCCAAAATACTTTGTAATTTTTTCATGTAATATGTCATATTGTTTTTCTGTAATTGATTTTGTCTCAAGTTCAAATTTTTCTAGATAATATTTCTCTAAAATTCTGATCATCCATCTATCTAATGGAAATGCATCAAGCTTATCGAGGGAAAACAACAAAATACAATCCGCAACTTTATTTCCTATTCCTGGAACTGTCAGAATTATTTTTTTTGCCTCTTGATAATTGCATTTCGCTAGATCTTCAAAATCTATCTGTTGTGATTCAACCATTTTTGCTGCATCAATTATGAATTTTGCTCTATATCCTACGCCACAATTTCGAATTTCTTGAATTGTTGCATTTGCAATCTTTTTTGGTTCCGGGAATAAGTGAAATTCTTTATTATCAAATCGAATTTTTCTTCCAAATTTTGTTGAAATTTTTTCTAAACTTAACTTGATTTTTTGAATATTAGAATTTGAAGAAACTATAAACGAAATATAACATTGAAACGGATCCTGTCTTACTAGTCGAAGTCCCAAATATTTTTTTACAGCCATTTTTGTTGTTTTATCTTTTGAAATTGATCTGATCATCTTTGTCATATCATCGCTATCCCTAAAAAAATCGTATTTGTTCTTTGAATACGATGTGATTTTTCCAGAATCATTTATTTTTAAAACATCTTGCCCGTTAACGCCGTACCAAAATTCTTTTTGTTTTGTCCAAAGAAACACTTGTCCACTATTGATTGTATTTTCTAAGTTAATTGTATTGTAATCTATCATTTCAGATAGATATTACTTCATTTACAGCTGGGGCGTGAGCCACAAGACCAAATTTTTCATGAATTTCTTGGGCAAATTTTTCACACGATTCAGAATCACCATGAACTGTTAAAACTTTGGGGTTTCCCTTGATTTTTTTAATGACTTCAAAAAGTTCATTTCTATCTGCATGTCCTGAAAATTCAAATTGCTTTACTTCTGCAGATACATTCAGATCCTTTCCACGTGTGTTTACTTTTCCTGTATCTAATAATTTTTTCCCAGGAGTGCCTTCTCCTTGGTATGATACAAGCGCTATTCCGTTTTTACTATCAAATGAAAGCTCTTGTAAATAGTATGTTGCATTTCCTCCTACTAACATTCCAGCTGGAGATATGACCACACAAGGTTCTTCCAATAATTGTCTTCTTTTTTCATGATCTTTAACAGCAATTGATCCATTAATTGCATCTGCAAATATCTTTGGATCTCTCAGATAATCTGGATGATTAAACATTATGTCGTTTACTTTGAGTGCCATGCCGTCCATTATGATCTTGTGCTTAAAGTTTGAACTCCTCAAAATACATGCCATTTCTTGAGAGCGCTCAACTGAAAATGATGGTATGAATAGTACTCCTTTTCTGTCCATCACTTCATTTGCAAATTCAATTAATTCTTTTTCAGACTCATTTCTTGGTTTTTGTTCTGTTTGGGAGTATGTACTTTCAATAATTAAAAGATCAATGTCTCCTACATCCAAATCAGCTTCACGTAACATTCTTGAGCCATGTGTCTTGATATCACCAGTATAGAACAAACGTTTTTTCTGAGATTCTACTAATACTGAACCGCCGCCAATCACATGTCCTGTTTCTCTTAATTCAAAATTTGCGTTGCCTTTGGTAATTTTTTCTTTGAATCCTATCTCCTTTGCATTTCGCATCATATTGTTTAATTCAGGTAATCCAAATGGCTGAGCATCTTTAGTAATTTTTAACATGTCTTCAATAAGCAATCTTGTTAAATCAAAAGTTGGAGGAGTTGCATACACATCCGTATTTCCACTTACAAATAGAGACGGTACATTTCCTGAATGATCAAGATGAGCATGAGTTATAATAATTGCATCTAGATCTTTTGGTTTCACATGAACTGGATAGCCTGGAGGCGTTCCTCGCTTTCCAAATAATACCCCATAATCTAATAACAGATTTGTCCCATCACAATTTACCAAAAAACCTGATCGACCAACTTCATTGGCAGCACCTAAAACTTTAACTTCCAAGAATAAAATGAATTTTTATCTACGTTAAAACCTTTTTAGAATCAATCCGATCATTACGTGTACCATAGAATCTACAAAAGCTTTAATTAGTGTAAGCTAAGACTCGATCGTCATGGGAAGAAGCTTTCAAGAATGGTTAAAACAACAAGATCAAGCCGTCGTTGCTAAAACACGAGCAGGCGATGAAGGAAACAAACCACTCCTTAACCAACTTAATTGGATATGGGTAAACAATCTGATGAAACAGAGAGCAGACCTAAATCCATCTTCAGCTGAATTACTTGACTGGGTAACATCTGGTCAAATTGATGCAATGAGAAAATAAACGTGTTAAACACGTTATCTTTTTGTTTTTTATTTTTTCACTAGTTTATTACTAGCCGTGCATTTTTTCTTGATCTAAATATTTGATTAATTGTATTTCCGATCAAATTCATAACAGGGTTATGGATTTCGATTATGGTTTAAATAGGAACCAATGATTGCTTAAGTTGTAATGCCAATAGCAATACTTCCAGACATTGATGAACAAAGATGTATCGGATGCGCACTATGTGTAGAAATCTGTACAACTCTTGGTCCAGATGTCCTTAGAGTAAAACCTGTTGAAGGCTGGAAGAGAGGTAAAGCATTTGTATTTTATCCAGAAAGATGTATTTCTGATGGTGCATGCATCGGTGTATGCCCAACAAAATCAATCTTTTGGATGAGACCAATGAATTACACAGCTGGACAACCAGTACCTCTTCACAAAAACGGTATCTTCATTAAAGGTTGGGCAGAAGACGCTGCTCTATAAGCAGTGTTTTTTAGCACACACTTTTTTCTTATTTTTAATTAAACGATAGATTTTTTCTTTATTTCTTTTGGAAGACTCTTTGTAAAGTACTTTAAAAATTCGTCATTCTTATCAAAATAAATCACTGAAAATTGATTGTTTTCAAAAAACTTTCTCCATGTATTTTCAAAAGTAGGGAACTCTTTTGGATTAAAATTTAATCTTGAAGTTTCATGGTGAGCCGCAGGAAAAATATCTGAAATTTCAAGTGGTATTAATCCTAAATGCGGACTATATTGGCAAACTTGGATGGATTCTATGTCTTTGAATTTTCGTTTCAATGATGAATATTCATGTGACAAATATGCTGGTTTTGTATTGGATTCCTTTGTTATGATCAAAGTTTTTTTCTTTGATTTAAAGTTTCTAACTGTTTTATGATACGATTGAATTTCTGGACGATATTGATCCTCTTTTTCATAAAGAAAAATTGCCTTTTCTTTGAATTTTGGAGTAGATACTGCAAGATAATCTGAATTTTTAGTAAGAATCTCTATCATTTCAAATAATTTGGGATGCGCTCTTGCTTTTTTTAGGACGTATTCCCACAACCTTCCTTCGTGAATTGCCTGTTTTACTTTATCAACTTCAACTTTAATTGCATGAAGATTATGTAGCGCAATCTCGTTAATCTTATCTTGTCCTTCTATCTGACGCAGTTCATTAGGCGTATACTTTGAACATACCTCACAATTGCACGGGAATACGGAAATATCAGAAAGATTTCTAGTGCCATCGTCAGTAATGTATCTTTCTTGTTTAGCATATAGCATGTATGAAGCCGAATCAAAAGTATCGCAACCTAAAGCAATTGCAAATGGTATAGTTAATGGATGCCCTGCGCCAAAAAGATGCAATGGAATAGAATGCGGCATATGTCTTTTTGCAGCTATTATCATCTGTGCTAATAATTTGTATTCATATGATTCCATAAATTCTACTGGACTGCCCAAAGCTAACATCTTAAAACCCATATCAACCAAACTTTTTGTTGATTTTGCTACAAGATCAAAATGTTCTCCGCCTTGAATTGGACCAATCCATATTTGTCCATTATCTTCACTTTCTTCTAGTGTTTTCTTTGAAACTTTGAGAGTATGATTAACATATGATTCCGCTTTTTTCCATGGAAGTCCATAACCTGTGGGTTTATCCAACGGGATTGCAAAATCTGTAAGTATCCCCTTTTCAAAATCTGCCATCTCTGAAGGCAATACTTTGACATCACCATATTCTAGAACTTGGTATCCACCAGAATCTGTCATTATGGCTCCATCAAAATCAATAATTTTGTGAATTCCTTGTTTTATAGCTTCATCACCGTAATTGTTTCTAGTGATGTATGCATTAGTAATTACCAAATCAAAACCCATCTCTTTAATTCTCTTTGCTGGAATAGTTTGTTTTACTGGATGAATCACTGGTACAAAAGCTGGCGTTTCTATTTTTCCATGATTGGTATGGATTACTCCGATTCTTCCAGCCAGGTCACTTTTCAAAATTTCAAACAAGTGAATACTTCTCAACAGAGGCATTATTTAATCAATAAGCAAAAAATTTTTTCAAATCATTCTGTTTTATTACCAAATCAAGCCAATCCACTTCTTCATTTACTTCCTTTTCGTTAATTATGTCGAGTACTTTATCTGTAATTTCTGAAATACTTTTTCCAGTTACATCTAATTGGAATACCTTTTCTCCGAATTGATTAATTGCATCATATGCAATGACTCCTAAAACTTCACTACCTGCATTCTCTCTAATTTTTTCTTCCGGATATCCTCTTTCTCTATAGACTGAAATTAAATCATATGGGTTTCTCCGCAAAACAATCACTTTCTTTACCTGGTCTGACAATAAAACATATGGTGCTAAATGCCCTACAATTAAACTAGAACTAGAAATTTTCTCTTTAATTACTTTCTCTAACTTTGCAGTATCGACTTCATTTGTATTTTCACTTTCTTCAAATAATTCTGCATCTTTGGCAATAATGTTTATGTCAATTATTGATAATTTTAGAATCTCTGAAATTTTCTTTGTTATGGTATGCTTTCCAACTCCCGGATTTCCAGTAATTACTATTGACATATTATCAAATTACCGTTACTGAATTAAACAATTTCTGCAATACTAATAAGTACAATAATCTTTTTGGGAGTATTGCAAATCGGTTTATTCGGAAAAGCAAATGTTGGAAAGTCTACCTTTTTTTCTGCTGCAACCGAAACCCCCGTCCCAATAGGTAATTTCCCTTTTACAACAATTCATCCAAACATCGGTGTTGCATACGTACAATCTGATTGTGCGTGCAAACATTTTGGAATTGAACATAAAAATCAATTATGTGTAAAAGGAACTCGTTTCATACCAGTCAAGCTAATTGATGTGGCAGGATTAGTACCAGGAGCTCACGAAGGAAAAGGTTTAGGAAATCAATTTCTTGATGATGCAAGACAAGCCGAAGTTTTGATTCATGTTGTTGATATTGCTGGAACTACGGATATTCAAGGACAACCAGTTCCTATAGGTACACACAATCCTCTTGAAGATGTTGAATTTGTTCAAGATGAATTTGATCAGTGGTTTGTAGATATACTTCAAAGAGAATGGGATAAACTTACTAAAGAAATAGAGCAAAAAAGAACAAAACTAATCGACGGCATTGCAAAAAGATTTACCGGTCTAGGAATTAAAGACTATCAAGTGCATGATGTCTTACACAAACTAGATCTAATTTCTAAAAATCCAAAAGAATGGACCCCTTCTGATGTCCAAACTTTTGTGAAAGAACTACGAAAAATCACAAAACCGATAATCATTGCCGCAAATAAGGCAGATCTCTGCAAAGATCTTGATATAATTAAAAAAATTTCAGATACCATTGTAATTCCATGTAGTGCTGAGACTGAATTGTTGTTGCGAAAAGCATCCAAAGCTGGAATTGTAAATTATACATCTGGAGATGAACAATTCTCTCTAGTGGAAAACGCAAAAATCCTTCCACAACAACAAAAAGCCCTTGATTTAGTAAAGATAGTGTTTTCAAAAATCCACTCAACTGGCATTCAAAAAATTTTGAACATCGCCGTATTTGATTTATTAAAATTCATCGTTGTTTTTCCTGTGGAGGATGAAACAAAACTCACAAACAAAGATGGTGATGTCTTACCTGATTCAAAATTGTTACCTAAAAATTCTACTGCAAAAGATTTAGCAGGTCTGGTTCATGCCGACATTGCCAAGGGCTTTTTACATGCAATTGATTGTAAAACAAAACAAAGAATTGGTGGTGATCATATACTTAAAAATGGTGATGTTATCAAAATTGTTTCAACATTAAGTAGGGGATAATATGCTTGGACTAGGTATTGAAAGCACAGCTCATACATTCTCTTGTGCAGTAATAGAAAAAAAGGGAAAACAGGGAAAAATTCTATCTGACATAAGAAAGATTTATCGACCTGCTGAAGGCGAAGGAATTCATCCAAGAGAAGCATCGCGCCATCATGTTGAAAATAGTGCAATCGTGTTATCTGACTGCTTAAAAGAGGCCAAAATAACTATAAAAGATCTTGATATTATTTCATATGCCGCAGGGCCTGGACTTGGTCCTTGTCTTAGAGTTGGCGCAGTAGTGGCCAGGTCTTTGGCATCTTATTACAACATTCCTATTTACCCAGTAAATCATGCAATTGGACACATTGAATTGGGAAAATTGCTCACTGGTGCAAAAAATCCATTGGTTCTTCTAGTTTCAGGAGGACATACAATGTTACTTGCATTTCTAAACAAGCAGTGGCGTGTTTTTGGAGAGACTTTGGATATTACCTTGGGTCAACTACTTGATCAATTTGGAAGATCAATTGGATTTGCTTCACCATGTGGAAAAAACATTGAGGATTTGGCCTCATCGACTACTAATTATGTTGTGCTTCCATATTCTGTTAAAGGAAATGATGTATCATTTTCAGGATTGTTATCTGCAGCTAAATCAATTGCATCAAAAAGTAATTCTGATGCTTGTTTTTCATTACAAGAAACAGCCTTTGCAATGATTAGTGAGGCAGTAGAACGAGCTTTATCCTTTACTGGAAAAAAGGAATTGTTAATTGTTGGCGGTGTTGCAGCAAACAAAAGATTATCTGAAATGCTGCAAGCTGTTTGTAAAAGACACAGATGTAAATTTTTTATAGCTCCACAAAAATATGCCGGTGATTGTGGTAGTCAGATATGCTGGACAGGATTATTAGAATCACAAGTAAAGAAAGGTGTTTCTCTAGAAGAAACCTTTGTTACACAATCATGGCGACTGGACTCTATTAAAATAAATTATTGATTTTTGCAATTTTCTATTGCAGATTCAATATTTTTTAACCAATCTTTTGTATTGAACACGCCAAATTTGTATGTCTGATCACCATCTTTAGTTTTGGATGAGAAACACACTTTTTTCATTAGCCTTCCTTCTTTCCAAGCTTTACTTACATCCTTTAATGAAACATCCATTATCGTATCTCCAAAACGTTTGGAAAAATCCATAATTCTTGATTGAGTTTTATCAAATGCCAACCTTTTATTTGTTAGAGTTAGAATGCCTGCTCCTAATGTATCTTCATTACAATCTTCCTGTTTTAATCTCTTTTCTCCTTCTTCCATGATTATCTTTTAATCTAATCAGCTTATAATTTTAGTGAATTAGCAAAATCAGTCTTAAAAATTAATCCAAGATGAATTTGTTGATATGGCGTTTTTACTTGTTAAAATAGATTCTAATATTACTCCCAGTTCTCTTTATTGAGAACTGAATTTGGGATTATTAACTAGAAAAGGTCTGACATTTGAGAAATTAAAACTATCCAAATCAAAAATTAATTCAGACAAATTTGTTACGATTACACTTAATCTAAAGAATCGTGAAGAAAAATTTGATAATATCTTGGTAACTACAAAGACTGATGATCTAAATAATCAATACCTGAAAATAGATAAATCCTCAATTCAACTTCCGTCTTTGGATTTTCCTAATAGAACCACAGGCGACCATAAAGTAACGATAACTCCGTACAACATTCCTCTGGGTAAAATGACATTTAAGATTACACTGGAAGTGTTTGTAAACAATAACTCAAAATCCATCTTGCGAAAAGAGTTCAATCTTACTGTAATAAAAAAAACTTGAACACAAAAAAAGATTGAAAATTTGCAACATTCTATTGTTTTCATATGCCGTAATCTTTATGTTGATTCCACTATTGAAAAAGATTGAACTTGTCCACTAAACCAATACTCTCTGTAATAGTTCTAATTTTGGCTGTATCATCAATTTATTCTGTTTCTGCACAAAATGATGTTGGAAATACAATGGACAAAAAAGATCTTATCGATAAAGTTCTTGACCTTGATAACGAACTTACTCCAACCATTACAGCAACATTGACTGGTCTTTCACTCACGGGAGCGTCGTTTCTAATGAGTTTGGCACGAAGTACTACTGACAGTGATACAATTCAAATTCATTTGACAAAAAAATATTTCATCAAAGCTTTCTTTATGTTTCTCCTTTGTACTATAGTTCTATTTGTTTTTGATTTTCTTGAAATACTAAATGAAAAAAATGTTATCTTGTACGTCATTCTTGATGTAATCATAACGTTTACGCTTTTTGGAATTGGTGTTGTGTATCTTGTAAGAGCTGCAAAACAGCTATACACCACATATGGCAAATAAATAATTTTGACATAATTTATCATACGATAATATGCCCTCTCATAACAGGTTAGGACGAAACGTTGCACATAATATGGCAATAATTACCATCGTTTAGTCTTCTAATAATTCTGTAACATTGGACAAACTACATTCAACAGCGAATTTTTCATAAAACGTTATATTATTTGGACTCTATTTTTTTGTATGCGCATTCCACACGAAGAACGAGCGCTTGTACTTCAAGGTGGAGGTTCACTTGGAGCATACGAAGCTGGTGCATTTAATGCTGCATTACCATTTCTAAAATATAGAGATGTAGAGAGAAAAAATAAAGACAGGCAAATATTTGATATTGTTGCAGGCACTTCTATAGGTGCAATTAATGCAGCGATTCTGGTAAGCTATGTATCCGAAAACAATACTTGGGAAGGATCAGCTGAGAGACTAGCAGAATTTTGGACGTACATTTCAACAGAATCAATGTATGATAAATTTTCTGGACCTATGACGAAATGGTGGGAATATTGGGGACAATTTTTCCAAGGTGCAGCTACTAGTGAAGCTGCAAGGAGATATTATTCAGCAATGGAATTTGCAATGATGGGGGCTCCAAAGGTTTTTTCTGCTCCACACACCTCCCCTGATACTAAATTCTTTGATATGTCTAATAGGTGGTATCGATACAGCAATCAGTATCTAAAGGAATCTTTAGAAAAATTTGCAAAGTTTCCAATTGCAACAAGCTATGAGGAGAATCAACCTAGATTAATTTTGACTGCTGTCGATGTGTTGGATGGTAAGCCTGGGGTGTTTGACAGTTATGCAAAGAAAGATGGTACTAGAAAAACAGAATATGGTAAATACATAATGAATAAAGATACAGGTTATGGCGATGATGAAAATGATGATGGTGCTGGTATTGGATTTGAACACATTATTCGTTATCCTAAAGGAATAACAGTAGAACATGTTCTTGCCAGTGCTGCAGTTCCTGTAAATTATGATTATGTTCCACTTGAGGCAGAAAGTTATAACTTTAAAACAAAAAACTATGAGCAGGTGACACGATATTTCTGGGATGGTGGATTGTTAGCAAATACCCCGTTAGTGCAACTAATTTTGCTTCACAGACAATTTTGGTACAAAATAAGAGGATTAAAAGAATCACTGCCAAAATTGAACATATTATTGATAAACTTACATCCGTCACGTATTGATAAAATTCCTTGGGATTTTGACGGAGTTGTAAATAGAAATATCGATATAACTTTTGCAGATAAATCAGAGAGAGACCAAAATGTAATTTTATTGCTTTCGGATTTTGTTGATCTGAGCAAGAAATTAATTGATATTGCAAAATCTCATGGTATAAAACAAAATGTTATAGATGATTTGCTTGATACCCTTCCAGCAAGTCATGGTAAACTGCACGGGGTAGAATCAATGAAATACCGAAATATGATTGAAGGACAGTTCAACATAGGTGAAGTGATACGAATTGAAAGAAAATTCAGTGAACATGAAACCTCGAAAAAAATATTTGATTTTTCATCAAACACGATAAAGCAACTTTTACAAAATGGCTACGATGATACGGTTGAATACATTGATACTCATTTTGGCCACAAATATCTAAAAGATGCAGGTCTGCAGCATTTTAACTCTCAGAAAGAGATCTAGTGTGAATAAAATTTTCATGTTGTTAATTCTGAGTTTTGCTGTTCCAGGCTTTCTTGTTATTTATGGTCAATCAAATGTAGATCTTGCACCATTAAATGCTCCAAACAATACTGCATCAAATCTTTTTGAAAATATTATTTCACAATACGCATCTGGGGTAAGATTCAAAGATGTCCTGCCTGTAGCAATTGGAATTTTAGCATTTAGTTATTTTATCTGGAAGACAAGTTCCATCCTAAGCAAAAGGGAGGTTTTTTCCCAAAAATTCAGATACACTGCCAGTGGAACTCCTCAGTCTTTAATAAAAACAAGAATATTTTATGTTGTAAAATATGTTGTAATTTTCCCAATGATAATGTATGGTTGGGTAGTTGTATGCTTTTTCTTTATGTATGCTTTGAATACTTCACTTAATTATGATATTTTGACACTTATTATGGTCGGCATTATTACTGCCTCGCGAATCTCTGCACATTGGAACGAAAAGCTTGCAGAAGACATTATGAAATTTTTGCCATTTAATTTACTCTTTACTCTTCTCTTGAATCCAAACTTGAATTCTGATAAAATAATTGAGTCTATGCCCGGATTTTTGCCAATAATGCTTGAATTGACAATTTTTATTGGATTTATTGGAATTCTTGAAGGAATCATGAAATTGATTTATTTTTTGGTGGGTAAAATTCGTTACCATTCAGATGACGATAGTCTTCCAACCAAAACCACTTAATCCCAATCCATATACTTTAAAAATAATAAAAAAACCCATATGCTATTGAAATCTTTTCTTGATGAAAAAACACCCCTTTTTTCGATATTGTTTGTAATCTCTGTTATTGGGATTGTCGGTTTTTCATTTACTGCTTATGCTGCATCCTCTACTATTCCTGATTGGGTAAAAAATAATGCAAAATGGTGGTCTGAGGATTCAATTAGTGAAGTAGACTATGTTAAGTCATTAGAATATCTTATCATTCATGGAATAATCGACATTCCAATTCCAATCACTGAAGTTACTGCTGCACAAACTAGATTAACTGAGGAAGAACAAGCCCAATCATTTAAAGTCACAATTTCCAACATTGTGGCGCCATTATCAGTTAACTTTTTTGAAAAATTTGAAATGACTACTTCAAAGCCAGGTGCATCTGATGATCCTTTTGGCAAAATGTATCATTTTCGCGATATTAATCCCACATTTTTTCTAGAATCTTTGCCTAGTGCAGATAAAAAACAATTTTACAAATTTGTTGCTGATTGGATGGACCGAGGTAATCTCCTCAATGAATTTAATGTTGAGGTTGATATTTTAGATGGCACTGGAACTGTTATCCAAACTTGGTCATTTAGTAAATGTGAAATTACTAGTTATGGCACATATTTGCAAGATATTACTAACTTCTATCAATACTCTGGAAAAATGTCTTCTGAAATTAGAGATAGGACTAGTTTTTCATGTGTGGGAGTTTCTTTAAAATCTCCTTGATGAAATTATCCATTAATTCATAAAATGTTTGACCGAAATCTAGGGGAGATAAAAGTATTGATTCAAAAATCTGAGATGATGAAAATTATCAAACTTGTCATAGGAGGAATCGTTATTGTTTTTTCCGGTTACCGTTTTTTCAACATGACCAACCCATCACCTTTTTTCATCACGTATCCTGGAATAGCTGTATTGGTAATTGGTATTGTTGACATACTTAAAGGAATTTTAAATAAAAAAGAATCAAAAACTGCAAAATCAATTGAGATAGGTATTGGAATCATTGCAATCGTTGTCGGACTTTTTGTTGTTGTATACCTAACTGATGTATCATCTAGGTCAACTTGGTTGATTTTTCTATTTATAATAATTCAAGGAATTGGATTTGTTGGAACAGGAATTACTCAAAAAAGCAAATCAAAAGCAATTAGAATTTCAAAAATTATGATTGGAATTATTTTTGTAACATTTACAGGCTTGTTATTGAAATATCCTGATTTGTCATTAATAATGATTAGTGGTTTATTATCTTTCAATCTACTTTTAATTGGAATAGAAGTTGTCGTAGGTGCAATAAATCATAAAAAAGTTGACAATAGCACCAATCCAAATTATGATAAATCCAATAAATGATAATCTAATTCTTGGAATGAAAAATCCTCTTACTAGTGCAAAATTTTTGTTCATAATTATTATCTTTGCAAGATATATCTTTATTCAAATTTGAATTATAGCTCATAAAATTCTGAAAAATAAACTCTAAATTATAACATTTTAATCATCTATTTAATGAAATTGCTAAAAAAAGGTGCAGAAGCTGACATCTATCTTACACGGTGGGATGGTTTACCTGCAATTCTGAAAATTAGAAAAGCAAAAAACTATCGTAATTCAATTCTAGACGCAAAGATTCGAAAACAACGAACAATTAGAGAATCCCAAACAATTTCAGAGGTGAAATCATTTGGAATACCATCACCTCTTGTTTATTTTGTCAACTTCAAAAAATCATCCATCCTTATGCAAGAAATTCCTGGTATGCCAATTCATGATTTACCTGATTCAAAAATAATTGAATTGTCACGAGAAATGGGTAGACTAGTTGGAACAATGCACAAAAATGGTGTAATGCACGGTGACTTGACTACATCAAATTTCATTTTATCTAAAAATAAAGTATATGTAATTGATTTTGGGTTATCACAAAAATCATTCAAACCTGAAGATCATGCAGTAGATCTGAGATTAATTAAAGAAATTTTAAACAGCGCACATGCTAAAATAATGGAATCTGCCTGGAAAAATTTCTTACTTGGTTACAAATTAGTTGTTGGTCCTGCAAAATATATCGAAATCACACAATTGGTATCTGTTATTGAAAGTAGAGGAAGATATGCGACAGTCATTTGATCTATTTTTTGTTTCTTCAAACCATCACAAATTCCAAGAAGCAAGAAAAATCTTAGATTTATTTGGAATTTCTCTTGGATTTTTCAAGTATGATCTTGAAGAAATTCAATCAAGCTCACTAAAAAAAATTGCATCAAAAAAAGCGGAGCAAGCATTTCAAAAATGTAAAAAGCCAATAATAGTTGAAGATGATGGACTCTTTATCGATTCACTTGCTGGATTTCCAGGACCATACTCTTCTTATGTATTCAAAACAATTGGTAATCCTGGAATTCTACAACTCGTAGGACAAAATAGGATGGCAAAATTTATTTCAATTATTTCTTTTTGTGACACAAAAAATTCAAAATCTTTTGAAGCTACAGTTAATGGACATATTTCAAAAACACAAAATGGAAAAGGTTGGGGATATGATCCAATTTTTATCCCGACAAATTCTAATAAAACATTTGCAGAGTTAACAAACAAGAATGAGCTCTCTCATAGATACAAAGCATTAAAAAAATTTTCTAATTGGTATTTGAATAATCTGTAATCCAACGATCAATGACTCTTTCATTGTTTTGTAATATTACAATTCTTGAAACAAGACTTTCATCCATGACTGAAAATATTTGGCTTTTTTTAGCTATATCTTCGCTAAAGTCTCTAACTTCATGCATTTCTAACATATTTGAATGCTCCAACCTATTAGTTGACTTTCCAATATGCATGTATGATTTAATTTCAATAAAATGTGGACTCGCTTGCTTTAGCATTGATACAAAAGCAGGAATCATTTCTTTTTGATCATTGTAATTTCTTATCAAAGTTATTCGAAGCACTGTTCTTGTATTCAGGTGTTTTAGCATTCCAAGTGTTTTATTCCATCTCTGCCATGAATCATCATATTTTGGTTTGTTGATTTTTAAAAATGAATCATAATCTGCAGCATTTGTAGAAAGATACAACTGTGTTGGTAGCGCATCTTCATCTTGTAATCTTTGAATCATATCTGGTTCTTGCCCATTTGTTACAAGAAAAATTGATTTAGTTGCTTCTAAAGACTTCAGATATTTTATCAGTTCTGGGAGTTTTGGATACATCGTCGGTTCACCAGAAAGTGAAATGGCATAATGACTTGGTAATAATGATTCATCTAGTCTTTGTTTATCGTTTCTAGAATCTCCATAATATCCCATAATCAATTTTCTTCGTTCTTCCATCAATTTAGTCAGTATTTCTTTTGGCTCTGCTACTTTTTCTAGCTCCATTTTTAGAGAATCATAAAACTCCATCGGTCTCCAACAATATATGCAACGATTTTCACAATGCATTCCTGCAGGGGAAAATTCCATACAACGATGTGTCGAAATTCCATAAAATTTATGCTTGTAGCAATTTCCTTCATGTTTAAATGATTTTTTTGTCCAATGACAAAGTTCTACTGTAGAATGATCGGCCACTCCGTACTTTGCTTTCTTTAATTGTTTAACAATTCCTGGTTTGATCTGTATTAGTCCGTCTTCCTCTTCTATGGTTTCTCCAGAACAACTCATATTGCAAAATCCTTTTTGGTTTACTTAAATTGATCGCACTTTTAATTGAATCAAGAAATTCTCCTCAAAACTTTTCTAATTTTCAGCCCCATACCAGAGTGAGGTTTAATAACTGGATCTTCAACGTAAATTTAGGCTTTGAAAAAAACACGTCTTGGATTATTATTATTACTTTTAGTTGTATTAACGAGCATGCCTATTAATCCTGTATTTGCAAGTCACGATCTAGATCGTGACGGCGTTATTGATGAAATTGACAGTTGTCCTAATCTTCAAGAAGATAATGAGGGTGCAATTGATGGTTGCCCATCTAACTTTGTTCCCTGGTACGATGAAGACTTTGATGGGATAGAAGATCATATTGATCAATGTCCAAACGTAAGAGAGAATTATAATAAATTCCAAGATGAAGATGGTTGTTTTGATTCACCTCCTGGAACTGGTTCGGGATTACCAGATACTGACGGAGATGGCTTTATTGATACCCTAGATTTGTGTCCAACCCAACCAGAAACTTTGAATGGCATATCTGATACTGATGGCTGCCCAGACAGTTATGGTTCTGGTACAGATAGGGACAGAGATGGTGTTCCAGATAACTTGGATAATTGTCCACTAAGTCCTGAAACTTATAATAAATTCCAAGATGATGACGGTTGCCCCGATACTGTTTCTGATTCTACATTTGCTGATACTGATAATGATGGAATAGAAGATAAAATCGATTTTTGTTCTACTGAACCGGAAATTTTTAATGGATATAGAGATACAGACGGTTGCCCTGATGTTGCAGTAGACATTACAATTATTGACACTGACGGTGATGGCATTGCGGACAAATCTGATAATTGTCCAAAATATCCAGAAACATTCAATCGATTTGCCGATTATGATGGTTGTCCAGATTCAATTCCTGCATTCTCTAGTCTTAATGATTCTGACAGCGACGGTGTTGTGGATGCAACTGATACATGTCCACAAGTACCTGAAAGATACAATGGATTCCAAGACGAAGATGGTTGTCCTGACATTCCTCCCTATTCTAGTGATAACGATTCAGACCAGGATGGAATTTCCAACACCGTTGATACATGCCCGGCAGTAAAAGAAACTTATAATAAATTCCAAGATGATGATGGCTGTCCTGATTATTTTGCTGTTGATAAATCTCCTGCAGATTCTGACGGCGATAGTATTTTAGATTACTCTGATTTGTGTCCAACTCAACCCGAAATATTTAATGGATTCTTTGATTATGATGGTTGTCCAGATACTGCATCCACAACTGATAGAGACGGTGATGGAATTGTTGATGCAATAGATACATGCCCTAGAGAATCTGAAACTTATAATAAATTCCAAGACGAAGATGGTTGTCCAGATGGTGTGTCTGGTTTATCTTCTTTAGATGATGATAATGATGGCGTTGTTGATTTATTAGATAAATGTCCACTAGCTCCTGAAATCTTCAATGATTTCCAAGATGGTGACGGCTGTCCAGATGTTTTTGTAATGGATTCTGACGCCGATGGTATTCGAGATAAACTAGATCAGTGTCCTACTACAGCTGAAACATGGAATAGATATTCTGACACTGATGGCTGTCCGGATAATCCTGCAGAGCCAGATGTCGATTACGATGGAATTTCAGATTCTCTTGATACTTGTCCACTAGTAGCTGAAAGATACAACGGATTCCAAGATGATGATGGTTGCCCTGATTTTCCATCATACTTGACAGATATTGATTCTGACTTTGATGGTATTGCAAATAGTAATGATAATTGTCCACTAGTTCCAGAAACTTATAATAAATTCCAAGATGATGATGGCTGTCTTGATTCTTCATTTGACAACCAGGAAGTTCCTGATTCTGATGGAGATGGAGTTTCTGATTATGTAGATAATTGTCCAAACCAGGCTGAAACTCTCAACGGAATTTTAGATTTGGACGGCTGTCCTGATAATTATATTTCTAATTCTGATAGAGATCAAGATGGCTTACCTGATGCAATAGATGCATGTCCTAGGTCGCCAGAAATTTACAATAAATTCCAAGATGATGACGGCTGTCCTGATACAATTTCAGAATCATTTGTTGTGGATTCTGACAATGATGGAATTGAAGATAAACTTGATGTTTGTCCACTAGTTGCTGAAACGTATAATGCGTTTGAGGATGATGACGGCTGTCCTGACAGTAACATTTCTCAACCAGATTCTGACGGCGATGGAGTTCCTGATGTAATGGATATGTGTCCTACTCAAAAAGAAGTTTGGAATAAATATATGGACTATGACGGCTGTTCTGACACCGTTCCAACATTTGCAATTATTGAAGACTCTGATGATGACAAAATAAAAGACGATGTTGATATGTGTCCTAATGATAAAGAAACTTTCAATAAATACAAGGATTCTGACGGCTGCCCTGATAGTGTTCCAGAACAATCACGATACAAACATGATGCTGATTTAGATAGTATCTTAAATGATGTTGATCAATGTCCTACAATACCCGAAGATTATAATGGATTCCAAGATGATGATGGTTGTCCTGACCAATAGGTGTATGCTGAAATGAAAAAATATCACACTCTGGCATTTGCACTTTTAATTATCTCCACTATTTCTATGATGCCTGGCACTGTCCGTGGTGATGTAATTAACGATAACGATAATGACGGTGTACCAAATAATATTGATCAATGTCCACATTTACAAGAAGACTATGATCCTCAATATGGCAATAACGTAGACGGTTGCCCCGCAGATTTTGTTCCTTGGTATGATGTTGATTATGATGCTATTGAAGATCATATTGATGAATGTCCAACCGTTAGAGAAACTTACAACAAGTTCCAAGATGATGACGGTTGTCCAGATTCAGCTCCTGGAACTGGTTCAGAATTGCCAGACACTGACGGAGATGGCTTTATTGATACTCTAGATTTGTGTCCAACTCAACTAGAAACATTTAACGGCATTGATGATAAAGACGGCTGTCCTGATAATGCATATTCTTTAAGAGATACTGACAGAGATGGAATTTCTGATATCTTGGACTCCTGTCCTAACGTTCCTGAAATTTACAACAAATTCCAAGACGATGACGGCTGTCCTGATACTGTTTTTGATGATGGTGTGGGATACATATTTCCAGATTCTGACGGCGATGGAATTCAAGACAGATGGGATTCATGTATTAATGATCTAGAAAACTTTAATGGCTATTTGGACGGAGACGGCTGTCCTGAAATTGCAGGTGTAACTGGAAATAAAATAGCTGATTCTGATTTTGATTCATTTCCAGATTCTCTTGATAATTGTCCTCAAGAACGTGAAAATTTTAATAAATTTCAAGATGACGATGGATGTCCTGATGTAGTTAATTATAAAATATCCAATGATGTTGACGGTGATTCAATTTTAGATCAAAATGATTTGTGTCCATATAACAAAGAAACTTTTAATAAATTCCAAGATGAAGATGGGTGTCCAGACAGTATTGCAAATGATAAATTTGCTGCAGACACTGACGGTGATGGCATTTCAGATAATCTAGATTTATGTCCAACTCAGTCAGAAACTTTTAATGAATATTTAGACGATGACGGCTGTCCTGATAAATCTCTTCTAAGTCATGATGGTGATTTAGATGGCATTCCAGATAACTTGGATTCATGTCCATTGAACCCAGAAACTTTTAATAAATTCCAAGACGATGACGGCTGTCCTGATTCTCCCTTATCCTCTATCACATCTTTTGAATTTCCAGACACTGACGGCGATGGAATTCAAGACAGGTGGGATTCATGTATTGACGATCCAGAAAATGTTGATGGCTTTTTAGATACTGACGGCTGTCCTGAAATTTTAGGTGTAACTGGTAATAAATTATCTGATTATGATTACGATGCAATTCCAGACAGCATGGATGATTGTCCTAAAGTTGCAGAACGATACAATGGGTTCCAAGACGATGACGGCTGTCCTGACAGCGTAGATTATGCTGCAATTGTAGATGCTGATTTTGATGGTATTTTTGATGATATTGATAAATGTCCTACAGTAAAGGAAACTTACAATAAATTCCAAGACGATGACGGCTGTCCAGATTATCTTACTGTTGCTAAATCTGCTCCAGACACTGACGGCGATGGTATCTTAGATTACTCTGATTTGTGTCCAACTCAACCAGAAACTTTCAATGGCATATCAGATACTGACGGTTGTCCTGACTTTACATCAATGACTGATAGAGATGGTGATGGAATTGTAGATGTAAAAGACACATGCCCACTAGTACCTGAAATTTACAACAAATTCCAAGACGATGACGGCTGTCCTGACACTTTATCAAGTACCATGTCTGCATATCAATTTCCAGATGCTGACGGTGACGGAATTGAAGATAGAAAGGATCAATGCATTAACGACCCAGAAAACATTAACGGATATTTAGACTGGGACGGCTGTCCTGAAATTCAAGGTGCAGAATCATCTACATCTACACTAGTTGATTCTGACGGTGATGGATATGCTAATGTAGTTGATTCATGTCCAATAAGCCCAGAAACTTGGAACAAGTACAATGATGCAGATGGTTGCCCCGATATTTCTCCAGAACAACAAAGATTTGTTCACGATGATGATTTGGATAATATCATTAATGATCTTGATTCATGTCCATTAAAACCAGAAGACTATGATGGTGACCGAGATACCGACGGCTGTCCTGATTCATAAGATACCGAAATGAAAAAATATCACACTCTGGCATTTGCACTTTTAATTATCTCCACTATTTCTATGGTGCCTGGCACTGTCCGTGGTGATGTAACTAACGATAACGATAACGACGGTGTACCAAATAATCTTGATCAATGTCCACATTTACAAGAAGACCATGATCCTCAATATGGCAATAACGTAGACGGTTGCCCTGCAGATTTTGTTCCTTGGTATGATGTTGATTATGACGGTATTCCAGATCATATTGATGAATGTCCAACCGTTAGAGAAACTTACAACAAGTTCCAAGATGATGACGGCTGTCCAGATTCAACTCCCTATGAAGGTAAAGATATAGCTGATTCTGATGATGATGGGATTGCAGATTTTCTGGACTCTTGCCCAAACCAACCAGAAACATTTAACAGCATTGATGATAAAGACGGCTGTCCAGATAATTCTCACTCCTTAGATACTGACAGAGATGGAATTTCTAATATATTGGATTCATGTCCAGAAATCCCAGAAATTTACAACAAATTCCAAGATACCGACGGCTGTCCTGACACTTTATCAAGTACCATGCCTGCATACCAATTT